>OLIL01000054.1_pt1 | contig 131806 bp, 118 predicted proteins | sample 1609701 | NCBI WGS metagenome assembly OLIL01 (sample SAMEA4350146, study PRJEB24818) | metagenome | biome: human; feature: gut; material: faeces | place: Denmark | collected 2013-09
CTGTATTCCTGCTTATGACAGCTCTCATCAGAAACTTCTACAAAGCTATTATGCAGAGATTGAAAACCCATGAATTTGGATTGCGTGCCACCAGCAGAATCAAGACCTTTGTTTTCAAGTTCATCTCTGTTCCTGCGAAATGGATTAAGACATCACGTAGGCATGTATTGAACATTTACTCAGACAACAATGCTTATGCCAACCTGTTCTAGACAGACTTTGGTTAAAGACCATGCTTTTCTGGTTAAACCAGCGTATTACCTCAAGTCGCTTTATGGAGTAAGGGGATTTTGTGTCTGCGACATTTCTGTTGTGCAAGAAATATGTACAATAAAATGAATTTTGTCGCTTTGCAAGCAAAATCCCACTAAACCCTATAGGTTGCGGATTTGAGGTAAAGAAGGTTACACAAAAGAACAAATAGCGAAACTTATGTTTATAAATGGTCGTCATCGTAAGACTTCTGACTATTCTCTATATTGGCGAGCCGGAAACTCCATTGTCGTGCAGGTCTTGTCCGCAGTCTTTACTGCAATAATCAAGCAGTATCCAGATTCATTCGGAGAATTTGCCTGTATGTCTCTTAAAGAGTGAAAAACTGCCACGAAAAAAGAGTATCAACGTCGATATTATGGCAGTCATAAGGAAGAACTACAACGCAAGAGCCGTGAGTACCACAGACAGCTAAGAGTGAATAAAAATAAGTGATTGTGGAAAATATTTGCAAAGTTTTCTACATAAAAAAAGTTAATTTAATCAGTGGTGTGTTACGCATATCGCTGATTTTTTGTATTTTTGCATCATTAAAGAAAGAAAACGATATGGCAGAAATAGCAAATCGTATCCTTGTTTAGAAAAGCCTTTTAGCGACTTCTACTCCTTAATAAAATGTTCAATAATAAAGTTGGAAGACTATAAGTGCTTGGTATTCAGCCCTAATGTTCCTCTGGAATGACGACGAATATTAAAAGTCGATGATAGGGCTGTTCTCTACACGGAGAACAGCCTTTTTCATCTTCTTTCTGTTACATTTTCATCTCATATCTGCCCGGATGTTTCCTCAATCATCACCTTATATATAATATTCAGCGATAATTTACGTTATTACATTGTGTTAAGACGAATCATCATATTATGTTTTTTGCTGGCAGGCGTGCTCTGTACGAGAGCACAGTATGATCCATCCTTCAGTCATTATTTCGACATGGAGTCATCCTTCAATCCTGCAGCAGTGGGTAAGCAGGCTAAACTGAATGTTACGGCTGCTTACGCTCTTGATATGGCTGGATTCGAACACAATCCCCGTACGATGTATCTGGCGGCAGATATGCCTTTCCAGCTTTTCAATCATCAGCAGGGTGTGGGCGTTTCGCTGATGAATGACCAGATTGGTCTCTTTACCCACCAGCGTCTTAGCCTGCAGTATGCCTATAAAAAGAAGATATGGGGAGGAATGATGAGTATCGGATTGCAGGGCGGTATGCTGAGTGAGAGTTTTGATGGCAGCAAGGTGGATGCTGGAGAATCGGGCGACCCTGCTTTTGCTACGACAAATGTAGAGGGAAGCGGAATGGATTTTGCCTTGGGTCTCTATTTCATTCATCGTAATTGGTATGTGGGGCTTTCAGGGCAGCATCTTACTTCTCCGACGATCAATCTGGGTGATTCAAATGAATTTGAGATTGATGCAACGTATTATTTGACTGGTGGATACAATATTCAACTGAGAAATCCGTTTTTATCTATAAGGTCATCTGCTCTAGTCAGGTATGATGGCACGGCATGGCGAGGCGATGTTACCGGGCGGCTGGTATATCAGCACGAGGGAAAGCATTTGTATGGTGGACTCACCTACAGTCCTGATCATTCTGTGACCTTTCTATTGGGAGGTACTTTTCATGGGGTGATACTTGGGTACAGTTATGAGTGCTATACTTCGAAGTTGAATGCTGGCAATGGTAGCCATGAACTCTTCATCGGATACCAGACTGAGATCAGTCTTGCCAAAAAAGGAAAGAACAAACATCAAAGTGTTAGAATACTATAGTATATCATCAAGAATATGAATTTTGAAATGAAGAAAATATTAGGGCTCTTCTGCTCACTTGTAGCACTGCTCTCCCTGAGTGGCTGTTTCAGCGCCAAATCTACTTCCATGGCAGGTAGAGGAGGAGAAGTTGTGGGCGTAAGCGGAAGAGGGTTCGTGGAGCCTACACCTTACGGAATGGTAAAGGTGAATCGTGGTTTCCTGAAGATGGGTCTTGAGACTCAGGATTCGCTATGGGGTGCCAAGACTCCCCGTAAGGATGTTTCCGTAGATGGTTTCTGGATGGATGATACTGAGATTACGAACTCTGAGTACAAGCAGTTTGTTGCTTATGTACGCGATTCCATCCTTCGTACCCGTCTTGCCGATCCTGCCTATGCCGGTGATGAGACCTATATGATTACCGAAGACAAGAATGGCGACCCGGTTCCTCCGCAGGTTAACTGGAAGAAGCCTTTGCCAAGAAAGCCGAATGAGGATGAACTGCGTGCGATAGAAAGTCTCTACAATGTGAATCCGGTGACCGGTGAGAAGCTGATTGATTGGCGCCAGCTCAACTATAAGTATGAAATCTATGATTACACAGCAGCTGCCCTTCGCCGTAACCGAATCAATCCGCAGGAGCGCAGTCTGAATACAGATATCCAGATAAATCCTGATGAGGTGGTGATGATTTCGAAGGATACCGCTTATTATGATGATGAGGGTAGAGTGGTGAGAGAGACCATCAACCGCCCGTTGAGCGGTCCGTGGGATTTCCTCAATACTTATATCGTGAATATCTATCCGGATACAACTTGCTGGGTGAATGATTTCCGTAACTCAGATAATGAAGCTTATCTGAGAAGCTATTTCAGTAATCCAGCCTACAACGACTATCCTGTTGTGGGTGTTACCTGGGAGCAGGCGAATGCCTTCTGTGCCTGGCGTACCGACTACCTTCTGAAAGGTTTGGGACCGGAGGCAAGATTTGTGCAGCGTTACCGTCTGCCAACTGAGGCAGAATGGGAGTTTGCTGCCAGAGGAAAAAATCAGAGTGAGTTCCCTTGGGACAATGCTGACGTAAAGAATGGAGATGGATGTTTCTATGCCAACTTCAAGCCAGATAGGGGTAACTATACCAAGGATGGTAACCTGATAACGAGTAAGGTGGGTATTTATTCACCCAACTCGAACGGGCTCTATGATATGGCTGGTAATGTGGCTGAATGGACCAGTACCGTTTATACCGAGGCAGGAGTGGATGCGATGAATGATCTGAATCCTGACCTGAAATACAATGCAGCCAAGGAAGATCCTTACCGGTTGAAGAAAAAGAGTGTAAGAGGTGGTTCCTGGAAAGACCCGGAATCTTTTATCCGCTCGGCATGGCGTTCTTGGGAATACCAGAACCAGCCACGCTCATATATCGGATTCCGCTGCGTAAGAAGTCTGGCTACCACATCGAGTGCCAAGCAGAAACCATCAAGAAATAAGAATAGGAGATAATCAAAATGGGTGACTATAGTAAATATAATATTGTATATCGTCTGCAGAAGTGGATGGATAGTGTTCCGGGACAGACTTTCCTGAACTATGCATATAGTTGGGGTGCGAGTATCGTTATTGCAGGTACTCTCTTCATGTTGACGCATCTTCCCGGAGCCAAACTGATGATCTTCCTGGGAATGGGCACTGAGATTATCGTGTTCTTCCTGTCTGCTTTTGACCGTCCTTTCGATAAGACTGCTGATGGCAGAGAGCTTCCTACTCATGTAACGGAGGAATATCTGGAGACGGGTAAGGTAGAATACCAGGACAAGAATGTGGCTGCTTCTACCATAGGAGCATCTTCTTCTCCAATTGCTGGTGTTGCCAACCAGGCTTCCCCAATAGTTCAGCCGGATGCCTTGGCAGAAATGCAGGTAGCTTCTGAGGAAATGCAGAAAGTGCAGAGCAGCTATGTGGATGAACTGAAGAATCTGGTAGATACCCTTGGCAAGGTTAATGAGCAGAGCTCCCGTCTGACTCGTGACAGTGAGGAGATGGAAAACCTGAACCGCACGCTTACCGGTATTACCAAGGTTTATGAGATGCAGTTGAAAAGTGCCAGTCAGCAGATTGGTACCATCGACCAGATCAATGAACAGACCCGGAAGATGGCTCAGCAGATAGAGCAACTGAACAGCATTTATGCACGTATGATTGCAGCGATGACCGCAAACTTAAAAGAAAAATAAATGGCAATAAAGAAAAGACCGATTTCACCACGCCAGAAGATGATCAATCTGATGTATGTCGTCTTGATGGCTATGTTGGCACTGAATACTCCTACTGAAGAGGAGCTCGGTGTCAAGGGAAAGTCGTTGGTGGAGAAGGTGAAGAGAAGCTTGCAGGATGAACCGCGGAAGGGCGATGAGAAGAAGGATGTGAAACTCGTGGAACTGAATGTGAGTGAGATGAATGCCTTCGTGATTCCAGAAAAGACGACCCTTTATGCGGGTGAGCGATTCAACTCACAGGTGGTGATGGCGGCTATAGACAGTACCCAGCGCCCTGAAATCTATGTCAATGGCAGTCGGCTTCAGGCTGCTGATGGTAGATATAGCTTTACGGCTAGTGGGGTCGGAGAACATCAGTTTAATGGCTGTATTCTGATGAAAGGCAAGGATGGTGAGGAAATCCGTCGTAACTTCAGTCAGAAATATACCGTATTGCCTGTTCCGAATTCTGCTACAGTGGCAGCTGACCTGATGAATGTGCTTTATGCAGGTTATGCCAATCCTATCAGTATCAGTGTGCCAGGTGTTCCGGCTAATGCCATCTCTGCCTCTATGAGTGGTGGCTCGTTCGTATCAAAAGGTAATGGTCATTTCGTGGCGACTCCATCTGCCGTTGGCAGGGATGTTACCATTCATGTAACGGCAAGAGATAAAGGACAGGTTCGCTCGCTGCCGCCTTTTGTTTTCCATGTCAGAAAATTGCCAGATCCTACCGCTTATATCGCAATGGGAACAGACAGATTCAGAGGTGGCGGTTTGACAAAGGCCAATCTGATGGGTGCCACGGGCATTCATGCAGCCATCGACGATGGACTTCTGGATATTCCTTTCAAGGTAGTAGGTTTCGAAACCGTCTTCTTCGACAATATGGGTAATGCCATTCCGCTGGCTTCTGCTGGAGCCAGTTTCTCGGCCAGACAGCGTGAGGAGTTTAGAAAGCTGTATCGCAACCGTCGTTTCTACATCTCTCATATCAGAGCTGTAGGTCCCGACGGCATCATGCGAACCCTGCCTTCGGCAATGGAAGTTATCGTAAAGTAATAACGGAGTTTTCAAATTTAAAAATCAAAGTCAATGAAAAAGATATTGTTCTTGTTCCTGCTCTTGGGAATGGTGCAGGGCATCTGGGCACAACCTGAGGCCCGCAGGCAGGCGGCAGCACAGAAGAAAGCTGCGCAGCAGAATGGCGATACTCCAACCCTGCGTGCGCAGATCTCCTTTCCTACTGCTCTCCCGATGGATGAGGACGTGGTTTGGAGAAGAGATATCTACCGTGAACTGGATCTCAACAATGAAGCCAATGCTGCGCTCTATTATCCTGTAGAGCCGAAGGGAAATCAGATGAATCTCTTTACCACCATCTTCAGATTGATGATGACGGGAAAGATTACCGTATTCCAATATCGCATGGATGGTAATGAAAGTTTTGCCGCTGCCGACCGGGTGGATCCGAAGTCTTTCCTGGATAACTATCATATCTACTACGAGAAGCAGGCAAATGGTAGAATCAAGTTAGACAACAGCGATATCCCTTCGCGTGAGGTGAAATCGTATTATATCAAGGAGAGCAGTTTTTTCGACCAGCGTTCTGCTACCTTCCATACCAAGGTGTTGGCGCTTTGCCCTATCATGACCCGTGAGGATGATTTTGGAGATGGTGGAACCAAGTATCCCCTCTTTTGGGTGAAATATGATGATCTGGCTCCTTATCTTACCCGCCAGCAGGTGATGACTAGCAATCTGAACAATGTCGTGGTGATGAGCATTGATGATTACTTTGCCAGAAATCAATATAAGGGTAAGATTTACAAGACTAACAATCTGTTGGGACAAACCCTTTCTCAATACTGTACCACGGATTCTGCCATGGCAAAGGAGCAGAAACGCATCGAGGCAGAACTGGTTGCCTTTGAGAAGAATATCTGGGGTAATCAGGCACGAAAGGATTCACTGGACAGCATTGCCAATGCAGCAAAGGATCTAAAGGGAAGTGTAAGGAAGATTCGCCGAAGCACAGGATTGCGTGGCGCATCTGCCAACACCGGCAAGGTTTCCCGTGTCAAGTCAAAGCAGGCTAAAAACAGAACCTCTTCTGCCAGCGGTTCGGCTAGAGTCACGGTGAGAAGAGCGCGCCATTAAGTAAAAGAGATGTTGTATTCAACATATAGTGTGAACATATTGAATTAGTAACAATTAAAAAAGGTAAGAAAATTTTATCACTTGTATTCATGGTAGCAGCAATGATGTATGCTACTAGCGCAAACGCACAGGTTAAGTTCGGTTTGAAGGGTGGTTTGAACGTGACAAGCATGTCTTTCAGCGAGGATGTATTTGATGCTTCCAACAAGACTGGTTTCTTTGTTGGTCCTATGGTGAAGGTTACTGTGCCTATCGTAGGCTTGAGCTTCGATGCTGCTGCTTTGTACGACCAGAAAGAGGCTGATGTTAAGTATGTCGGTACTAATGGTGACTTCGGTCAGGCGAACGTGAAGCAGCAGTCTATCAACATTCCTGTCAACGTACGTTATGGTTTTGGCTTGAGCAGCCTGGCTAACATTTTCCTCTTTGCTGGTCCACAGTGGGGTATCAACGTAGGAGACAAGAACTTTACATGGAATGAAACAAGCAGCTATTCTTTGAAGAAATCAAACTTCAGCGTCAACGTAGGTGCTGGTGTAACCTTGCTGAACCATCTTCAGGTATCAGCCAACTACAATATCGCTTGCGGCAAGTCGGCTGATGCTAGCTTCTCTAAGACCCTTGATGCAGTTACAAATGCAGGAAAGGACAAGAGCCATAACAACTCTTGGCAGATTGCACTCGGCTACTGGTTCTAAGCTACTGTAGCCAGTATCTCTCCGAGTAGATACATTAAAATATATAAAAGCAGGTACCTGATGATGGGTATCTGCTTTTTTTTTGCTATCTTTGCAGAACGAATGTTTGGAAAGAATAGTTGGGTAGCTGTTTCATACGATAAACATTCTGAAGAATTAGAAGATAGAAACAATGAGATATGTAGATGTGATATTGCCTCTTCCGCTCGACGGCACCTTTACTTATTCTGTCCCCGAAGGGATGGAAGAGAAAGTCGTGGCTGGTATGCGCGTGCTTGTTCCCTTAGGAAAAAGCAAGAAATATATTGCCATGGTTGCGGATGTTCATTCCGAGAAGCCGGAATTCGACTGTAAACCGATAGAGGCTGTTCTTGATTCCTATCCCTCTCTTCTTCCCCAGCAATATCGCCTTTGGCAATGGATCAGCGATTACTATATGTCACCTCTTGGCGATGTATATAATGCAGCCATGCCTGCCGGTATGAAATCTATAGAGAAGTATAAGCCTAAGATGGAACTCTATGTGGAGTTGGCAGTTAGTTATCGAAATGAACCGGTGCTGCATGTGGCGCTCAATATGGTGCAACGTTCCTTGAAGCAAACGAAAGCCTTGACCACCTTCCTGGCTCTTTCTCATTGGGATAGTCTGGAGGGAGATACGCCTAGAGAAGGTATCAAGAAGGTGACGAAGGAAGAGCTGATGAACGAGGCACGATGCACGGCAGCTGTGGTCAAGGCGCTCATCGATAAAGGCATCCTCTATGTTTACGAATTGGAAGTGGGTAGATTGAATACGGCTGGAGAATCGCATCTAGACCAGATCAAGCCCTTGTCTATGCCGCAGCAGGATGCTTACAATCAGATACTGATGCAGATGCTGAAGAAAAACGTAGTGCTCCTGCATGGTGTAACTTCCAGCGGAAAGACGGAAATCTATATCCATCTCATCAGAAAAGCCATCGAGGAACACAGGCAGGTGCTCTATCTGCTGCCCGAAATCGCCCTGACGGTTCAGATAATGGAGCGACTGCACAAAGTCTTTGGCGACCGACTCGGTATCTATCATTCTAAATATAGTGATGCAGAGCGCGTGGAAATCTGGCAGAAACAACTCTCCGGGCATCCCTATGATGTGATCCTGGGAGCAAGAAGCGCAGTCTTTCTGCCTTTCCAGAAACTGGGACTTGTCATCATCGACGAAGAGCACGAGACCTCTTTCAAGCAGCAGGATCCGGCTCCACGCTATCATGCCCGCAGTGCAGCCATCGTGCTTGCCAACATGTATCCGGAGGCAAAGGTGCTTCTGGGAACGGCTACGCCTTCGATGGAAAGCTATTACAATGCCCAGCAGGGTAAGTATGGATTGGTAGAACTGAAGACCCGATACAAGGATGTCCAGTTGCCTGAGATACAGGTGGTGGATGTGAAAGACCTCCGCCATCGCAAGATGATGACGGGTGTTTATTCGCCTGTGCTTCTGGCGGCGGTAAAAGAAGCCCTGAAGAATGGAGAGCAGGCTATCCTCTTCCAGAACCGAAGGGGATTTGCACCGATGATAGAATGTAAGGTGTGTGGATGGGTGCCGAAATGCAAGAACTGTGATGTTTCGCTTACCCTGCATAAGAGTATCAATCTCCTTACCTGCCATTATTGCGGTTATACTTATCCGGTTCCTACAGAATGTCCTAACTGTGGCAGTACTGAGTTGATGGGCAGGGGTATCGGAACAGAGCGCATCGAAGACCAGATTTCCGAGATCTTTCCTGAAGCCCGCATCGCCCGAATGGACTTAGATACAACCCGTACCCGAAATGCCTATGAGCGACTGATCTCCGATTTCTCTTCGGGAAAGACAAATCTTCTGATTGGTACGCAGATGATATCAAAGGGCTTGGATTTCGATAAAGTGAGTGTAGTAGGTATCTTGAATGCTGATTCAATGCTCAACTATCCTGATTTCCGTGCTTACGAGCATGCTTTCATGATGATGGCGCAGGTGAGTGGAAGAGCCGGAAGAAAGGGCAAACGGGGACTCGTGATTCTGCAGACAAAGAATCCGACACTGCCTATCATCAGTCAGGTAGTACACAATGACTATGATTCTCTTTTCAAGGGAATCCTGGAGGAGAGAAGAATGTTTCATTATCCACCTTTCTTCCATCTTATCAATGTGTTCCTGAAGCACAAGCACGAAAAGATCTGCCAACAGGCTAGTCTGGAATTGGGCAAGACGCTGAGAGGATGGTTTGGTGAACGCGTACTCGGACCGGATAAGCCGGCTGTAGCACGTGTAAAGACAATGAATATCCGCAAGATTGTCATCAAGCTGGAGAATGGTATCGACCAGAAGAAGGTGCGCGAATATCTGAAGTATGCACAGCAGATAATGGCAAAAGATCCGAGGTATGGAGCTTTGCAGATATATTATGATGTGGACCCGATGTAGGTAAAGTAGTCATGTCGGAATCCTCTGTGTGAGATAAAAAAGAAAGGCTATCCCAATCTTAACGAGAGGGATAGCCTTTTTGAATGTTTGTAGTTATGTGTCTTGTCGTCTTATCTGATAGTTTGATAAACATAAGTCTAATTCGGCTTTTTCAACCATCTAATTCGGCTTTTTCAACACTGTGATTAGAAGTTGATGTCAAGACCTACTGCGAACACATTGTTGTTACGTGTGTAATCAGAGCTGTAGGTCTTTCCTATTTGTTCTACATTCTCTGAAGTCTTCTTGTGCTGATAGAAGGTGTGGAAGTAAGCCACGTTCAGATCCATCTTCTTATTGATGTGATAAACACCACCGAAAGCTACAGAGTTTGAACTGACAATGAATGATTTGTCGTCCATGTATCTTTTTGAAGCTGGTGTGTCAAGGTTCTCATCAGGCAAACCATAGTTGGTATTCTGCCAGCCAGTACTCAAGGTAATCTTCTTGTTTACATCTACCTCGACACCTGCGTTGTACTCCAATGTACCACGGTTCAACTTCTCCTGTCGGTTGTTGTAAGATGTAGCGTGCTTGTCATCGAACCAGTGGAAACCTACGTTTACTCTAACTGCATCGACAGGGCTATAGCCAACACCGAGTGCCAGATATGCAGGAATATCACCTGCAATCTTCTTGCCATCTTCGTATTCGCCGATAGCCTCTTCGAGCTTGGTGTCGAACTCGGTCTTCAAGCCAGCCATTGTCTTTACTACATCACCGTTAGTTAAAACTGCTTTAGTAGTATTTGTTGCAGTGGCTAGAGCATTTTCTGGAGTCATACCCTTTTTAGTGAATACCTCTGTCAAAGTTCCAACCATCTGTCTAGACAAGTTGTCTGGGAGAGCACTGATACTAGGAGCCTGATTTACAGACTTGTTCTTCAAACGTATGCGAGTCTTGAACTCATATTTTGCAGAGAAGTTCCACTTGCCTGTCTTGAAGTCTACACCGATGATAGGAGTAAAGCCGATGCCGCTCTGGTCACAGCTCAATTCAATGTTGGCTGCATTTTCCTTGTTAGGGTCGAGTACCTTGTAAAGAGGCATGTTGCCTACCTTGATGTTTTCAACATATCCATAGTAGTTTGTTGAAGCATAGACGCCACGTACGCCTGCAAATGCGCTGAAGTTGTCGCTGAATTTATATGCAGCACCTACAGAGAGACCATAATAGTACTGACGGCCATGCATATAGCTGTTGTAACTATATTCGCCTTTCTGACCGAAAGCTTGGTCGGTTGTAAACATTTGCATTCCTGGCTGGCCAAGTGTATTACCCAATACGTTGTCAACAGTTCTTGCCAAACCGCAAGCTGCCAAAGCTGTCTCGGCTACAATCTTCTCGAAGGAACCCAGTCCATCGTCGAAAGTACACTTACCACCGCCACCGGTGAGGGCGAAACTAGCCTGGAGTGACCATCTGCCTTTATTGTAAGCATACTGGAATGAAGGGATGACAGGCGCAAAAGCCTCACCCTTGAAAGTACGAGGAGTAATCGGATTGTTCACATTGTTAGTGAACAGAGCATAATCATTTTCAATGCTACGTGTCTGGTAAGCCAACTGCCAGTTGATGGCAAGATGGTGACCTTCACCCATGAATACAACACCGGCTGGATTGTAGTAAACGCCGTCGATACCAATTGAAGCCTCACGGCTCATCATTCTATTGAATGCAACATGCTGATTGGTGTTAGTGAGCAAACCACCTGCCAAAGAAGGTGTTGCACAGGCCATCGCAATGGCCAAACTAACTAATTTTAGTTTCTTCATCTTAATAATATTAAATAAAAACGTCCGCAAAGGTAACTATAATGTTCTATTTATCCATAATGGTAATTTTATATTTAAAGTATATTAACGCAAATAGCCCGAGAATCTGCACAAAACTTAAAGACTGTGCAAATTCTCGGGCTATTTGATAGCTTTATTTGTATGTTTCGATACCTTGAAAAATCAGCTGTTTTCAAGACTTTTGAACGTCGGTTTCAGCTTGAGGAGCTTCTTTCTCTTTTTTTTATGCTTTGATTCTCCTTCACATTCATGTGAGGATAGGAGATGCGGGTATGATAAATCGCCTTCAGACGATCGATAAGCACCAGCTTGGCAAGTGCAATGTCACGGAAGGTAATCGGGCATTCCTTGAAGAATCCATCTGCCACCTGTCCATCGATGAGCTTGTTTACCAGATTACTGATGCTTTCTTCCGTATATTCATTCAGTGAGCGGGAAGCTGCTTCTACTGTATCCGCCATCATCAGGATTGCCTGCTCTCGGGTAAACGGATTCGGTCCCGGATATTGGAACAGTGACTTATCTACTACTTCCGTAGGATGGGCATTGCAATAGTTTACATAGAAGAATTTGGCAATACCTGTACCGTGGTGAGTAGTGATGAAGTCCTTGATAATACCCGGCAAACCTACCTTTTCTGCCATCTTCAGTCCTTCTGTTACGTGACTGATGATGATCTGGGCACTTTCCAGATCACTCAGCTGGTCGTGTGGATTCACTCCTGCCTGGTTCTCCGTAAAGAATACGGGGTTTGTCATCTTGCCGATATCGTGATAGAGTGCTCCGGTACGTACCAGCAGACTGTTTGCCTCGATACGGTTGGCTATCTCCGCTGCCAGATTACCTACGGTGATGGAGTGCTGGAATGTACCAGGAGCAATCTCGCTCAGGTTGCGCAGCAGCCCCTTGTTGGTGTTGGACAACTCGAAGAGTGTGACATTAGAGGTGAAACCAAACGTCTTCTCGATGATGTACATCAGTGGATAGGCGAGCAGCAGGAAAATTCCATTGATGGTGGAATAGGTGTACATGCTGCGGTCGATATTGAACACCTGATTGTCTTGCATCAACTGGAGGGCCACATATACCACGGTAGTACTGATGGCAACCAGGAGGGCAGTGAAGAATATCTGCGAGCGCTTGGATAATTCGCGCAGGCTGTAAATCGCAACCAAGCCGGAAACCAGTTGCACGATGATGAATTCATATTGGTATTTCACAGCTGCCGCACAGATGAGAATCATCGTGGCATGCGTGATGAAAGCCGTTCGTGAATCCATAAAGACGCGCACAAAGATAGGTGCCATGGCAAATGGGATGATATATACGCTGAAGAAATTGTGCTTCATGATGAGTGACACAAAGATTGGGAACAGCGTAATCATCGCATAGAGCATGGTGATGCTGCGTGGCTTGTCGAAGTAGTCTTTGCGGAAGAGCGTGAGATAGAAGGTAAACATCATCACGAGAATCAGTACGAAGAGTGCCTGCCCGATGATGGTAGTGGTAAGCTCGTCCTCAGTAGAACTTCGGCGCTTAGTCTCCTTGTCGAAAGAGGTAAGCACTCGGTAAGTATAATCATTGATTACTTCGCCTCGGTCGATGATTTTCTGTCCGCTCATCACCATACCGCTGGCCAGCGGTATGCTGCTCAGCAAGTCTGTTCGTTCTGCCTCCGAGCGTTCCTTATCATATATAAGGTTGGGTTCCACATAGTCGTTGAGATTGCAGCGGGAGAGAATCTGCCGCTGTGCCGATATCTTCTCATCAAAGAAGATGTGCTCATAGGCGGCAATGGTAGAGTAGAAGTTACCGATAGGAAAGCTCTTGGCGTTCTTGCCGCTGATGATGCGTATCATACTGGTAGAATCCTTGTAGATACGGTTATATTCAGGCGTACTGACAATGCCCGTCTGATAAACCTGCTTCAGCTGGTTGGCTATGAGTTCCACGTATTCCTTCGGAAGTCCTGGAATGCCCTGGCTGAAGTCGTGGAGAAAACGCTTGATCTGTTCATTGCCGACATTGGAATTCACTGTGTAGTACGGCTGGAACTGCCGCAGCAGCGAATCCTGCTCGTGCTTGATGGCTTCATCGGTCTTGTAGATCGGGAAATCGAAGGTGGCAATCACTGAACCGTACATCCAAGGTTTTCCCACATCGTAACGGAACTGTCTGCCCTCATTGCGTGGCAAAAACCAGACAATGATGGCAACTGTAAAGATAACGAGAATGGTCTTGGTGATCAGGTTGCGCCAATAATTCTCCTCGAGATTGTTGGATATACTCATGTTTGTTACGCTTTATGGTTTGTGACGTTTTTGGGCTAAAAAACTGCTCATTTTCCCAAATATTGAGCAAAAAAGCATCTTTTCTCCCATTAATTCCTTTTTACAGTGCGAAAATACGAAAAAAAACTATTATAATCGCAAAAAAAACTGTAAATTTGCAGAAAAATTCAAAAATAGCTATAAAATAAGACATGGCAGATAGAAAAGTAAGAGTGCGTTTTGCCCCAAGTCCAACGGGAGCACTGCACATTGGTGGTGTCCGTACCGCCCTTTATAATTATTTGTTTGCTCGCCAGCATGGTGGTGAGCTTGTGTTCCGTATCGAGGATACAGACTCTCATCGTTTCGTACCAGGAGCCGAGGAATATATCCTGGAATCTTTCAAGTGGCTCGGTATCCAGTTTGATGAGGGTGTGAGTTTCGGTGGCGAGCATGGTCCTTATCGCCAGAGCGAGCGTCGTGATATCTATAAGAAATATGTACAGCAGCTTTTGGACAATGGTAAGGCATATATCGCTTTCGATACTCCAGAGGAGCTGGAAGCTAAGCGTGCTGAGATTCAGAATTTCCAGTACGATGCCCATACCCGTATGCAGATGCGCAACTCTCTTACCCTTTCCAAGGAGGAGGTAGATCAGCTCATCGCCGACGGCAAGCAATACACCGTTCGTTTCAAGATTGAACCAGGACAGGAGATTCATGTCAACGATATGATTCGTGGCGACGTGAAGGTGATGAGCGATATCCTGGACGACAAGGTGCTCTATAAGAGTGCTGATGAATTGCCAACTTATCACTTGGCAAACATCGTGGACGACCACTTGATGGAAATCTCTCACGTGATTCGTGGTGAGGAATGGTTGCCTAGTGCACCATTGCACGTTCTCCTTTATCAGGCTTTCGGTTGGGAGGATACTATGCCTCGCTTCGCACACCTTCCTTTGCTTCTCAAGCCAGAGGGCAAGGGTAAGTTGAGCAAGCGCGATGGTGACCGCCTCGGTTTCCCTGTATTCCCATTGGAGTGGCATGACCCTAAGACCGGTGAGGTTTCTTCTGGTTATCGTGAGAGTGGCTACTTCCCAGAGGCTGTAGTCAACTTCCTGGCGCTCCTCGGCTGGAACCCTGGTACGGAGCAGGAAATCTTCTCTCTCGATGAGTTGGTGAAGGCTTTCGATATCTCCCGCTGTTCCAAGGCTGGTGCCAAGTTCGACTTCAAGAAGGGCATCTGGTTCAACCATGAGTACATTCTCATGAAGAGTGATGATGAGATTGCCAACCTCTTTGCACCTATCGTGGCTAATAATGGTGTAGAGGAGACTTTGGATAGAGTAAAGCAGGTGGTACACATGATGAAGGACCGTGTGAACTTCGTCTATGAGTTGTGGCCATTGTGCTCATTCTTCTTTATTCCTCCTACAGAGTATGATGCCAAGACTGCCAAGAAGCGCTGGAAGGAGTACTCTGCTCAGCAGATGACTGAACTCGCTGAGGTTCTCGAGGGCATCGAGGACTTCTCAATCGAGGGTCAGGAGCCTGTCGTATTGAAGTGGGTAGAGGACAAGGGCTATAAGCTCGGTGATGTAATGAATGCCTTCCGCCTGACTCTCGTAGGAGAGGGCAAGGGCCCAGGTATGTTCGACATCTCTGCCTTCCTCGGTAAGGAGGAGACTTTGCGTCGCCTTCGCAAGGCTATCGAAGTTTTGGGTTAATTCACAATAAACATCTCTCTGAGGAACTTTTGCCGTCGGGCTGAATGTTCCTCAGAGAGTTCACGTATTTATAGATACTAACCAATAAAAGTAATATCATGATCTATAATATCGTAATATATTTCGTCCTATTGGGCATAGCTATCGCCAGTCTGTTTAATGAAAAGGTACGCAAGATGTGGCGTGGCGAGCGTGAGGCTTTCAAGATATTGAAGCAGAAGGTGGATCCTAATGCTAAGTACATCTGGTTTCATGCAGCATCGCTCGGCGAGTTTGAGCAGGGACGTCCATTGATGGAGCAAATCCGCAAGGAATATCCTCAGTATAAGATTTTGCTCACCTTTTATTCTCCTTCGGGTTATGAGGTGCGCAAGAACTATGAGGGTGCCGACATTATCTGCTATATGCCAGTGGATACCCGTCTGAATGCCATCCGTTTCCTTCGCCTGGTACGCCCTGTGATGGCTTTTTTCATCAAGTATGAGTTCTGGTCTAATTTCCTTCATATCCTGAAGCATCGCAACATTCCTACCTATAGTGTGAGCAGTATCTTCCGCGAGGATCAGGTGTTCTTCAAGTGGTATGGCAGGAGTTATGCAAATGTACTGAAGTGTTTTACCCGTTTCTTCGTGCAGAATGAGGAAAGCAAACGATTGCTCGAAAGCATCGGCATCAAGGATGTGGATGTGGTAGGAGATACCCGTTTCGACCGTGTACTCCAGATTAAGCAGGCGGCTAAACATCTGCCTATCTGCGAGGCTTTCAGAAGTGGGGTGGCTGGTTCTGATTCTGCTGCGTCTTCTGAGAAAGCATCTCATCCAGACTACAAGGTCTTCGTGGCTGGTAGTTCATGGCCTCCAGATGAGGAAATCTTTATCTGTTTCTTCAATGAGCATAAGGATTGGCGACTGCTGATTGCTCCTCATGTGATTGCTGAGGAACATCTGAAGCTGATTCTTTCTCTCTTGAAGGATAAGAAGGTGGTACGCTATACGCAGACTACCCCTGAGGAGGCAGCCAAGGCTGATGTGCTGATTATCGATTGCTTCGGATTGCTGAGCAGCATGTATAATTATGGTGATGTGGCTTATATCGGCGGTGGTTTCGGTGTGGGTATTCATAATACTCTGGAAGCTGCTGTATGGAATATGCCGGTTATCTTTGGTCCAAACAACAAGAAGTTCCAGGAGGCTCAGGGCTTGCTGAAGTCGGGTGGCGGTTTTGAAATCAATACCTATGAGGACTTCGAGGGCTTGATGAGTTCCATGATGAACGATGCGGCTTTCCTGAAGCAGGCTGGTGATAAGGCTGGAGCCTTCGTAGCGAGTCTTTCGGGTGCCACCGGTAAGGTTTTGGCAAAGGTTAAATTATAATGTATAAAAGGATTACATTGCTAAGGTTTCCCATCCCAGTTTATAGGGCATTTTTGAGTCCTTAATGTTCCATCAATCCCTATAAACAGGGCATTTTAACGGTTACCTAAAAAGTTTTTTATGCCACTTCTTTTCCATTTTCGCCAATCCTACAAGATGCAAGGCTCCTTTGCCAAGCTTTCTAACTTCGGCGATGAGATATTCACAAGTAAACCAGCTGTCACAAAGAACATACTTGGCTCGCAGGCACTTATGACTCCAAGCTCTCTTTATCATGTCAACGGCAACCTTCAGTTTCGATTCCGTAGACTCGTTAAAGCGGATGGCGTTTGGGTTCTCGGCATTACGCTGTTTAGCAAAACGGGTAAAAAGTGCCATTAAATTGGTTCGCTATGAACTTTTAATACTTAATATGTTTGATAACTCAGAAAAATTGCTTAATTTTGCATCCACAACAGTTACTCTTTAAATCGTTGTTTTTGTTCTTTAGCGATTACAAAGATACAACTTTTTATCGAGAAACTGTTATTTTCACCCCATTATTTTTGGGAGGGAAACTTTTGTTAATAACAAATTACACGCTTAGTTGCGGAATTAAGGCATAAATCATAAATTTGCACTTGCTAATTGACTCCGCCATACAGATATTGACAAACAACATTTATCGCAACATCATGATTTCTCCAAATTACACATTATACGACAATTCCCTCGGCATAGCTCTTGTGCTGATGCTGTTCTTTGCTTTCTATTTTCTTTTGGCAAAGACACCCGACAAGCGCATCTTCAGCAATTATCTCATGTCGCGTCGCCTCATGGCCGGAGCGCTGCTGGCACTGTCAGCCAATTATTCGGTGCATTTATTTGTGGCTCCCCGGTTTCTTTGGAAAGAGGCAGCCATCATGATGAATCTCTCCACCTATTACCTTACTTACTGGCTCTTCAACTGCGCCTTCATGGTACTGCTCAAGCCCCATTACTTTACAGTGAGGCGGTTCCTTATGCATATCGCCGGATGGCTGGCCTACGTTCTTCTCTCCATTGTGCTGTTGTTGGGCGTGTCAAAGGGAACAATGCAACATGCCGCAATTGCACTCATGGCACTTTGGCTTATTGCCTACGGCATCTGTCTTTCACGCAACATCATCCTCACATACCGCCGTGCCGTGCGACTGTTCGACGACATGCACTCAGAGGACATCGGCGCCTACATCCACTGGATGTCCATCTTCACATGGTGGGCGCTGATATATGGCGTTGGCTGCGGACTGCTCACTTTCCTCCCCGACCGCTTCGTTTTCCTTTGGATTTTGTCGAGCATTCCTTTCTACATTTATCTTTACTGCTCCTATCTGAACTATCTGCTTTTTTACGAACAGGTGGAAAGTATTTTAGAGAAAGAGATGATGGAGGAAACAAGCCAAACGCTTAACTGCAATGAACATGACGATGCGCTCCTTCCAACTTATCACGCCACCATCAAGGAGCGGTTGGACAAGTGGATTACTGCCGACGGCTATACCCGTCAAGGGCTGACCATTGAGGAACTGGCAGCCACACTCGTAACCAACCGCACCTACCTCTCATCATACATCAAGATGGTTTATCACGTGTCATTCCGCGAATGGATTGCCGAACTCCGCATTGCCTACGCCAAACAACAGTTGGTGCAGCATCCGGAACTGACGGTCGCCGCTATATCCGAGGCATCGGGGTTTCTTTCGCTGAGCTATTTCACGAAGATATTCACGACGAAAGAAGGCTGTCCGCCGTCCAAATGGCGAAAGAGGGCTATCGCAAATGGCTGAGGCCAAAGTTGCGCTATCCACAATTTTTGCTCTATCAGCAAACTTAGCTATTGCGCTAACAGCAAGTTTTTGTTCTACGCACAAAAAACTCTGTTCCACAGAGGATTGGACTTTCGTATGTCTTAAACATTTCGTATCTTTGCCGACACCAACCGGTGCGAATATTAACAAATATCACAAATATGACAAATATGACAAAGAAACAAATGCTAAAGAAAAGATGCTCCAACACTATTCTCACACGCAACTTGTTGTCAGTAGCGTGCGTGATTGTTGCAATCCTTACAGCTTCGTGCGGCAATGATGACAACGATGCTCCGACCGTCATCACACACAATCCAGCAGCCTACATCAAAGACGACGGCAAACTGGCAATGCTGCATGCCATGAGGGATGTTGACGGGACCGGCCGACTGTACGAAATCGACTATACGGCCGATTACAGACTGGATGACGTACTGAAGGCCGGTTACACACAAACCGACCAGCTCTTCAGCTACATCGCCTACCTGCTCTATGACAGTATTCCTAAAAGTCAGGCAAAGGTCTCTCTTGGCACAGGCTGTAGCGCCTTCGCTGCACCTGAGCGTCAAAGCGGCAACTTCATGATGGGACGCAACTACGACTACCGTCATTCCACTGCCGACGGAAAGAGCTACAAGTCAATAGCGGCCATCTTAGTGCATACAGCACCGGCTGGCGGGAAACGGTCCATTTCGATGGTCGATGGCATGAACTTAGGCTATGGCAAGGGGTTCTATACCGATGGAACAACTGATCTCTCACTCTTGATGGGACTGCCTTATGCCGCCCTCGACGGCATCAATGAGGACGGCTTTGCCATCGGTGTGCTGTCACTTAACGAGAACCAGACCAACCAGCAGACAGGCAAGCCGCGCATTGGTACGACGACAGCTATAAGAATGTTGCTCGACAAGGCCTCAACCGTGAATGAGGCCATACAGCTCCTGGGCAGTTACGATATGGACATGCGCGGCAGCGGACGCGGCAACTACCACTACTTCATGGCCGATGCCACTGGCGACTATGCCATTGTGGAATATACCCGTTCCAAAGGCGAGACCACACCGAGAGTAATGGAGGTGCTGAAAGGGAACGACACCCTGCGCTGTGTCACCAATTTCTATGTCTCGCCGACGATGGTTGGCACTACCGACGGCTGGGGATCAAAACACGGCAAGGTGCGTTATGATACACTGAGAAACACCCTGCGTGCCAACAACTATGTACTGAAAGCGGCCGATGCCATGCCGCTACTTCAGGCGGTCTCACAGCCTCCGACCGAGGAACTCACGTCGCAGACCCAATGGTCAGCCCTCTACGACCTTTCTGAAAAGACGCTCCGTCTGTCCATTCTTCGCGAATATGGCAAGACGTTTAACTTCAAGATAAAATAATTTAACACTGACATGATGGACAAGACCTTATTCAAACTTATTCCGGCACTAAGGCAAGCCAATTGCTTTCATTGGCTAGCTATCATGCTGATAATCCCTGCCTTCTTTGTAACAGGTTGCTCAGACGACGCAGCATCCCCGGGAGGCAGCGGGGCTGAGATGGCTGACTCATCCGCTATCTCACTGACCTACCACCACTTCACGGCATCCGATGATGTCATTATCCTAAATGCCGACACCACACGGATTGCTGTCAGCAAGGCATTGGCCGACAAGATGGGCATCACCCGCTTCTCTGGCAGACCAATGGCGGTATGGCAAAAAGTGAACAGCCTTCCTTACATCCGGCGCGTCACATCTGAAATGCTGGATAACGGCCGCTATGTGCTCACTGTTGACAAGAGCGCTTCGTTGGCAGACGTACTGCCGGAGGATGCGGAGATAAATTTCGATACAAAAATCCATGTCAACCATCAAGCCGCAAAAGCCTGGACGCACGCCGGTGGCACCAATGCCGTTGAAGACATGTCCGCCCGATATATGGAGGGAGACACCATCCATCCGGCAGTTATCCTCTATACCGACAATGGTGGCGCTGGAGAGGACGTGCAGGTGACGGAAGACATGGCACTTGCACGCAGCCAGTTCACCCAGGCCTCCGGGACGGACGGCTATGCTTATGCAACGGCCGAGGATCTGGACAAGTCTGACATCGACTGGGCTATTGTCAATAAGGATGTCACGCTGAAAGCAAACATCAAGTTGGATTCAAAAGCGGATGCGAGCATCGGACTGAAAGTTCCCGTTAAGGCAAAGGTCAACGCCAAGCTGCAATTAAAGACCGGCTTCTCGTTTAAGAAAGGCATAACGTTAAAGAAATTTGATGCCGGTGTCTATGGCGGACTCGCTTTCAAGCCCGAAATGAACTTGAATGTTGGCAAGAGCCTTACATTGCCAAAAGACAAGTTCACCAAGCGGCTGATAAGTTTTCCCGGCTATACCGCGGTCTTCATGGCTGGCATTGTCCCCGTGAGCATCACTTTCAGTCCTGGTGTCATTTTCAAGGTTGACGGTACGCTGACAGGCAGCCTCAGCACCGGCCTGTCGTATAGGTTTGAGAATAAACTCAAGGCCGGTGTCCTCTATGAGGGCTCATGGAAGGCCTATGGTGAATACAGGCAGATAGAGAACAAGTTTTCCATGGATGTCATCAAGGGCAACGTGAACTTGAGAACAGGCATAGGCTTCTATGTCTATTGCGATGCGATGATCTACGGTTTCGCCGGTCCGGAAATCGCTGTCGGCCCGCGGTTAGGACTTGATGCCGATGCTTCCATCACGGTGCCGGCAAAAGGTGATCCGACATTCGCATTCAATGCAAGCCTGAAATGCGGGGTGCAGTCACTGATAGGCGCAAAACTGAAGATTTGGAAGTGGACGCTGGCTGACTGGAATACTACTTTCGCCATATCGCCCCAATGGACAATTTGGCAATATAAGACATGATTTTCGGCTTTATCAGCATTCCCTATTCCACATGATTCATCCCATGAGTCTTAATTTTGCATCCATAACAGTTACTCTTTAAATCGTTGTTTTTTGTTCTTTAGCGATTGCAAAGATACAACTTTTTATTGAGAAACAGTTATTTTTACCCCATTATTTTGGGGTGGGAAACTTTAGTTACATTATATAATATATAGAATCTTATATATAAATAAAAGGTCTCATGGTTTTTGAAATCATGAGACCTTTTTTTTGATGTTTGGCATAGAATTCTATTTGTTTCATTCCATGCTTGCATTGTTCTTTTTGCTTTTTTTATTTGATGATGCGGTAGTAATCCTCCTTGCGAGGCTTTACGGTATGAGGATGAGCAGATGCGTAACCTAAAGCCAGAGCTCCTACTCCCATCAAACCTTCTGGAAGATTCCAGTCTTTCATCAGCTTCTTGCCTTCTTCTGATGCAAACATGCCGTCTTCACGGTTAATCCAGCAAGATGCAAGGCCGATAGAGTGGGCAGCAAGCATCATATTGCCTAAGATAAGGCTGCCATCTTTCACACCGTTAACGTTGCTTTCTGGTGCCAGAACGATAACGATGGTTGGCGCTCCATAGTAAGGATCGCTTTCTACACCCATGATTTCTGCGTTCATCTTGCGAAGCTGGGCGCAAATCTCAGGATTCTGAACGGCAATGATGAAAGGCTCCTGGGTTCCATGACCTGTTGCTGCCCATGTGCCGGCTTCCAATACCGTCTTCAACTCTTCGTCGGTAATCTGATCTGCCTTGAAGCGACGAATGCTTCTTCTCTCCTTAATGGCTTTTAAAACTTCATTTTCCATCTTATCTTGTTTTAAACATTTTATTTAGAAATCTTTTCTCTTTCTTCGCTCTTTTATGCAGGGCATCCGCTTAAATCCTCTTCATCCATATACTGGCTGAGAACCCGAGCAATGCGGATCAGACCCTGCATCAGGGTCTTGCGAGGACAGGCGATGTTGAGGCGCAGGTAGCCCTGACCAGCCTTTCTGCCATACATCGTACCACTGTTAATGAATACCTTACCATCGTTCATCAGCTTTTCATAAGCCTCGTCGCTTGACAGTTCGAATGGCAGGATATCGAGCCATACCAGGTAGGTGCCTTCAAGGCGGGTAACGCGAACTTGTGGCAATTCGGTATTGAAGAATTCCTTTACTGCCTGATAGTTCTCGTAGAGATATTGGTTCAATTCATCCAACCATTCTTCTCCTTCATTGTAAGCTGCCTGTAGGGCGATAACGCCGAATGGGTTTACGTCACAAACCTCATTGATGTTGATGGCACGGTTGATGCGGCGGCGCAATGTTGCATCCGGACAGATAATATTGGCTATCTGAAGTCCTGCAATATTGAATGACTTTGATGGAGAATTCAATACTACGCAGTTGTCACGGCAAGCTTCGCTGATGCTGGCAAATGGAGTATACTGATAGCCTGGCATGATGAGCTCGCAATGAATTTCATCTGCGATGACCTTTACCCCGTGCTTGAGACAGATGTCGTTCATTCGCTCAAGTTCCTCTTTCTTCCATACTCTTCCGGCTGGGTTGTGAGGGTTGCAGAGAATGAAGGCGGTAGTCTTCTCGTCGGCGCACTTGCGCTCGAAATCCTCAAAATCTATCTCGTAGGTACAGTTACCCACACGCTTCAATTCATTTTCTTCCACTTCGCAGCCACTGTTCTTGATACAGGAGAAGAAGCAGTTATACACAGGAGTCTGCACCAAAACCTTTTCGCCTGGCATGCAGATAGCCTTCAGACAGCTGGAGATGGCTGGTACTACGCCCGATGTATAGAGAATCCAGTCTTTCTCGATGTTCCACTGGTGGCGGCGTGCGAACCAGCTGATGATAGCCTCGTAATAAGAATCAGGTACGAGGGTGTAGCCGAAGATGCCGTGAGCTACACGCTTCTGCAGAGCTTCGATGATGCAGGGAGCTGTCTGGAAATCCATGTCTGCTACCCACATCGGAATAACGCCGTCTTCCTTTACCAGATCCCATTTATAGGAATTGGTACCGCGACGTTCGATGATTTCATCAAAATTATATTTCATATTTGTTTTCTATCTATGTTATTTCTTCATTGCTCGTAAGATAAATCTCTTTTTCCTTTATCAAAATCTCCGTTCACAAGTGTTGAACGTATGTTCAACACTGTTGAACTTGCGTTCAACGTTGTTGAACCGCCGTTCAGCGTCGTTGAACGGAGATTTCTCTTAATACTAAGAACAATTATCCCTAGGTGCAATGCCTTTTTTGTTTAAGGGAATACAGAATCGCAATGAATGCTTCTGCTATTTCGAATGGTCGATGATCTCACATGCTCCCTTTGGCGCCTTGGCAAACTCAGTGTAGGTTACGCTTCCCACTTCATCTGCCTCGATTCTTCCGGAAATAGGATTCTTGATATTGGTGATGCTTCCCTTGATGAGTGCATTGATGTTCATGCAATCCTCAAAGGCGCGGTCGCATTCCTTATCGAAGGTGCAGTCTTCGAGTGTGACATGGTCCATATAGCAGAGAGGCTGTTCACCGCTGATGTGGCAACGCACCAGCTTGATGTTCTTGCTGTGCCAGGCGAGATATTCGCCATTCAGTTCAGAATCATAAACCGTCACGTTCTCGCACTCCCAGAAACTGTCCTTGGTCGTAATCTTGGCATGGTGAATCTCCACATTCCTGCAGTATTGGAATACATACTTGGAATCGCTCTCCAGTCCATCTACATAGATGTTCTTGGAAAACATGAATGGATAGGTGCCGTCGTGGAGCTTTACGTTCTTCAGTTTCAGTCCATCTACCTTCCAGAAAGTCTCGTCTGCATCCGTGATGTTGACGTTCTCCAATTCCAGGTTCTTCATTTCGCGGAAGAACTTAGGACCATCGATGGTGCAGTCTTTCATCACCATATTATCACTATACCAGATGGCGGAACGGCTCTCTGGGGCGAAGTAGCAATCTGTGATGAGAGAGCCGTCCACATGCCACCAAGGATATTTGCCATAAAACTTGGAATGGTGGCATTCTATGTTCTTGCAGCACTTGATGCCCGACTCGCCATCTGTAATCGTGATGTCCTCCAGGCGTACGTCGTGAGCACCAAAGAGAGGGCGCTCGCCTCCGAATGATTTGTTCTTTATCTGTTCCATAATTTTCTATTATCCTTTCTTATTTGTTATTTCTGTTTGCAAAATTACAAAAATAATGCCAAAGTCGTATAACCCGATTTACTGAAAAGTGTAACTTTATGGCGTATTTGCGGATAAAGTTGCTGAAGGCAGGAAAAATGGAAATCAAAAAAGGCTGAATCATGAAGCATTTTCACGATTCAGCCCTTATCGAGTTAACTTCTAAAAATCCGAAGTGGAGAATTACAAGTTAGGGTTCATCTCTTTCCACTCAGCTACTGGAGGTACGATGCCAAGCTCTACGATCTCATCGCGCATCTTGCAAAGGTGCTCGTAAGACTTCTGGAGGCTAGCGAGCTCTTCCTCAGTACCTGTAGGCTCTGTGAAGTGAACACCAGTCTTGTCGATAGTAGTAGGCATAGCCATCATTACGTTCTTGAAACCGCACTTGTCGCAGTTTACATAGCAACCTGCTGGCAATGTGAACTTCTCACCACCCATAGCAGCCTCGATCATCTTAACTGCGTTGTAAGCTGGGCTCTGGAATGAAGAACGGCCACGGAGCTTGATGATGTTAGAACCACCCTGTACTGTGTGGTGCTTGATCTCCTCCCAACGCTCGTCAGAAAGACCCATCTCTGCCAATGGCTTGCCGTCAACCTTAACCTGAGAAGCAAATACTGCCATCTGCTCGCCGTGACCACCATAAGTGTGAGCGCCAGTAACCTTATCCTGCTGTACACCGAACTCGAGAGCCAAAGCCTGCTGCAAACGAGTAGAGTCGAGAGCTGCGAGTGAAGTCAACTGATTTGGCTTCAAACCAGAGTGGATAAGAGCTGTCAAAGCTGTAACGTCAGCTGGGTTGAAGATAACAACTACGTGCTCAACCTCTGGGCAGTACTTCTTGATATTATCACCGAACTCAGCAGCGATCTTGCAGTTACCCTTGAGAAGGTCCTCACGAGTCATACCCTCCTTACGAGGAGCACCACCAGAAGAGATGATGTACTTAGCGCCAGTGAAAGCTTCCTCTGGATTTACTGTATAAGTAACGTTAACACCAGGGAATGCGCACTGCTGAATCTCATCGAATACACCGTGAACACCTGGCTCGAAGATGTCGTAGAGACAAATATTAGGAGTAAGACCGAGCATCAAAGCGCTCTGAACCATGTTAGAACCAATCATACCGCCTGCACCGACGATAACGAGCTTGTCATTTGTTAAAAATTCCATAACTACAATTTTTTATATAAGTGTTTATAAATTTCTTGTTTGGGTAGGCGGCACCTGGTCGCACCCCTTGCTTTTTGGGATTGCTATCGGTTTAAAAGACCGTAAATCTCGCACTTTTAGCTTTCCGACCGCAAAATTAATAAAAAGTAATGTAAATCGTGCATTATTTTTCGCTTAAATTTGTGATTAATTCTTAAAATTAGTACCTTTGTAATCTCTAATTAGCAAAATGCCGTTATTTCCTCTGCTCTGGAGGCGGTAAATGGCATGAAAATCGAATATGTTATTATCAATACTTGGCAATTATGAATGAAATCAATCTAAGATTAGCTAGCTTGAGGGAAGTGATGAAGCGTGAGCATCTGGCTGCCTTTATCTTCCCTAGTACGGATGCTCATCAGAGTGAGTATGTGGCAGACCATTGGCTCGGCAGAGCTTGGATCTCCGGATTCAACGGATCGGCTGGAACCGCTGTAGTAACCATGAACTCTGCTGCATTGTGGACAGACTCTCGCTACTTCCTTGCGGCAGAAGAACAGTTGAGTGGAACAGAATTCCAGTTAATGAAGCTCAAGATTCCTGGAACTCCTACTATTGCAGAATGGCTGGGAAAGGAATTGGCAGATGTTGCATCTCCAGAGGTCGGACTGGATGGTATGGTCAACTCATACTCAATGACCTCGGCACTTATCTCTGATTTGCGTAAGGAGGGTGGTATTACCTTGCGCACTAATTTTGATCCATTGAAGGAGATATGGAAAAATCGTCCTGCGATTCCGGAAAATCCTATGGAAATTCAGCCTATGGATTTTGCCGGTGAGACAGCCGTTTCTAAGATAGCTCGGGTCAGAAAGGCTTTGCGAGGTGTTCATGCTGATGGTATGCTGGTGTCTGCACTCGATGATATTGCCTGGACCTTGAACTTGCGTGGTACGGATGTGCATTGCAATCCGGTATTCGTTAGTTATCTCCTGATTGCATCTGATAAGGTGTCGCTTTTTGTAGATGAGGCTAAGCTTACAGGTGAGATTCGTGCTTACCTTCAGGAAGCTGGTATCTCTGTATATAATTATAATAAGGTGGAAGAGGGATTGAAGCAGTATGCAGAATATAATATTCTCCTGGATGGCAATGAAACCAGTTATCATCTTTGGAAAACCGTGAAATGTCAGGAGATCATTTCCCAGAACTCTCCAATCCCAGCTATGAAGGCTGTGAAGAGTGAAGCTGAAATTGCTGGCTATCGCCGAGCGATGGTACGTGATGGTGTGGCAATGGTCAAGTTCCTGAAATGGCTGCTCCCTGCTGTGGAAGCTGGAGGTGAGACCGAGATTTCCATCGATAAGAAGTTGACAGCATTGCGTGCTGAGCAGGATTTGTTCCGCGACATCTCGTTTGATACAATAGCAGGTTATCAGGAGCATGGAGCTATCGTGCATTACGAGGCATCTCCTGAGACCGATATGCCGCTCAAGCCGGAAGGACTTCTTCTGCTGGATTCCGGAGCCCAGTATCAGGATGCAACTACAGACCTCACCCGTACCATCGCTCTTGGTCCAGTAACAGACGAGATGAAGCATATCTACACCTTGGTCCTCAAGGGACACATCCAGCTGGAGTTGGCAAAATTCCCGGATGGAGCTTCTGGTACTCAGTTGGATGCGCTTGCCAGAGAATGCATGTGGAGAGAAGGCTTGAACTTCCTGCACGGTACCGGACATGGTGTAGGTTCTTATCTGAATGTGCATGAGGGTCCTCATCAGGTTCGTATGGAATATATGCCGGCACCTCTCCGTGCAGGAATGACGCTGACAGATGAGCCAGGACTCTATCTTGCTGGAAAGTTCGGCGTGAGAATCGAGAATACTGTACTGATTCAAGATTATAAGGAGACAGAATTCGGTAAGTTCCTGCAGATTGAATCCCTTACCCTCTGTCCGATCGACACTACTCCGATAGATGTAGAGATGCTCTTGCCGGAAGAGATTGCATGGCTCAATGATTATCATGCTGAAGTGTATGCAAGATTGGCTCCTCATCTCGATGAAGAAGAGAAAAAATGGCTGAAAAATGCCACAAAAGCCATAAAATAAAGGTTTTAGAGCAAAAAAATGCCTAAAATCTTGGTTTTCTGAAAAATAAGATGTAATTTTGCACCCGCAATTTGTGGCATTACGCCCATTTCGCTAGAAATAACATAAGTTTAACATAATAAATTAAAAAGCAAAAAAATGATTATTGTACCAGTTAAGGACGGTGAGAACATCGAGAGAGCTCTCAAGAAGTTTAAGAGAAAGTTTGAAAAGACAGGTGTTGTTAAGGAGTTGCGTGCTCGTCAGCAGTACGACAAGCCATCTGTTTTGAAGCGTCTCAAGATGGAACACGCCATCTACGTACAGCAGTTGCGCGCTAACGAGGAATAATATTGTCCTCGGCAGAGGATGAAAATGCTCTCTTATTGGAAGCAAAAATCCAAGAAGAGAGCATTAAAAGTAAAAAATCCTCAAAATATTTGGTGGTTTCGAAATATTTTCGTAATTTCGTTGCCGAATAACAAAAACTACAACTGTTATGTTGAATATAGACAAGTTCTTGGAATACTTATGTAGTGAGCTGAACAGGTCGCCGCGGACAGTAGAAAGCTATCGGGATGATCTGACATACTTCGAGAAGTTTGCTAATGGCTTGTCTGATTCGTTCTCTTGGGAGACCGTCGATTCTGACATGGTTCGGAATTGGATGGAAAGCATGATGGATAAGGGAAACTCAGCTGCAACGGTCGAACGTCGACTCAGTGCTCTGAAAACCTTCTACCGGTTTGCTTTGACAAGACATTATGTTGAGTCTGATCCCGTATATAGCATCAAGGGGCCTAAAAAAGAGAAACCTCTTCCACAATTCGTTAAGGAAAGTGAGATGGATGAACTCCTGGATAGGCAGGTGTGGGGCGATGATTATAATAATGTACGTGCGCGTACCATAATTATAACGTTCTATGAAACCGGGATGCGACTGTCGGAACTCGTGAATCTAGATGACTGTGATGTCTGCTTCGTGAATTCGGAGATCAAGATAACGGGTAAGGGAAACAAACAGAGAATAGTGCCATTCGGTGACGAGCTTAAAAATACGCTCCGCGAATATCTTAAGTTGAGGGATGCAAGCGTTGAAGCTTCTTCTCCGGCATTCTTTCTTTCTGATAAAGGTGAAAGGATGCAGCCTGCAAAGGTCAGGGATATCGTGAGAACGAACCTCGCAAGGGTTTGCTCGTTGAAGAAAAAGAGTCCTCATGTGTTGAGGCATTCATTTGCTACGGCAATGCTGAATCATCACGTAGGAATTGAAAGTTTGAAAAAGCTGCTTGGACATGCGAATCTCTCGACAACCGAGATTTATACGCATACTACGTTCGAGCAATTAAAACGAGTTTATAATATTGCCCATCCTAGGGCGTAACCTTTTTAAAATTGGAGGTCACTATGGAAATTAAGATTCAGTCGATTCATTTCGACGCTACCGAGAAGTTACAGGCGTTTATCGAAAAGAAGGTCGCCAAGTTGGAGAAAACTTATGAAGATATACAGAAAGTAGAGGTGCAATTAAAGGTCATCAAGCCTGCTACCGCTCTTAATAAGGAAGTTCACCTTGAAGTTGCTGTCCCTGGAACGACATTGTTCGTTGAGAAGACATGTGATACTTTTGAGGAAGGAATTGACCAAGCAGTGGACTCAATGAAGGTTCAATTGACCAAATTTAAAGAAAAAACAAGAAATCGATAAAAAATATTCCGAAAAATTTGGTGGAATGAAAAAATAGTTGTATCTTTGCAGCCGTTTTCCGATAGGTCGAAAACTTAGTCGCATTACGGCTGTAAAGATTGCCTCTTTAGCTCAGTTGGCCAGAGCACGTGATTTGTAATCTCGGGGTCGTTGGTTCGAATCCGACAAGAGGCTCAGAAAAAGAAAGACTATGGGTAGTTACCAGAGTGGCCAAATGGGGCAGACTGTAAATCTGCTGGCTATGCCTTCGGTGGTTCGAATCCATCACTACCCACTTTCTTTGATAAGCGGAAATAGCTCAGTTGATAGAGCACTAGCCTTCCAAGCTGGGGGTCGCGGGTTTGAGCCCCGTTTTCCGCTCAATGTTGAAATGCTGTAATAGCTCAGTGGTAGAGCACTTCCTTGGTAAGGAAGAGGTCCTGAGTTCAACTCTCAGTTACAGCTCTACTTCAAGCGGAAGTGAGAAGTAGAAAATGTGGAGACAATATATTAATTAATTGATTATTCATTTATATAAATAAAAAGAAAAAGCTATGGCTAAAGAAGAATTCGTGCGTACCAAACCGCATGTAAACATTGGTACAATTGGTCATGTTGACCATGGTAAGACTACTCTTACTGCAGCTATCTCTAAGGTATTGAATGAGAAGCTCGGTACATCTGAGGAAGTTAAGTCATTCGATCAGATTGATAATGCTCCTGAGGAGAAAGAGCGTGGTATCACTATCAACTCTGCTCACATCGAGTATGAGACAGTAAAGCGTCACTATGCACACGTTGACTGTCCTGGACACGCTGACTATGTAAAGAACATGGTTACTGGTGCTGCTCAGATGGATGGTGCTATCTTGGTTTGTGCTGCTACTGATGGTCCTATGCCACAGACACGTGAGCACGTACTTCTTGCACGTCAGGTAAACGTTCCTCGTTTGGTTGTATTCTTGAACAAGTGTGATATGGTTGACGATGAGGAGATGCTTGAGCTCGTTGAAATGGAGCTTCATGAGATCCTCGAGCAGTACGGTTATGAGGAGGATACTCCAATCATACGCGGTTCTGCTCTCGGCGCTTTGAACGGTGTAGAGAAGTGGGTTAAGTCTGTTGAGCACTTGATGGACGTAGTTGATGAGTGGATTCAGGAGCCTGAGCGTGAGGTTGACAAGCCATTCTTGATGCCTATCGAGGACGTATTCTCAATCACAGGTCGTGGTACTGTTGCTACAGGTCGTATCGAGACTGGTCGTTGCAAGGTAGGTGACGAGGTTCAGTTGCTCGGTCTTGGTGAGGATAAGAAGTCTGTCATCACTGGTGTTGAGATGTTCCGTAAGGTTCTCGCTGAGGGTGAGGCAGGTGATAACGTAGGTTTGCTTCTCCGTGGTATTGATAAGGCAGAGGTTAAGCGTGGTATGGTAGTTGTACACCCAGGTGCTATTACTCCTCACGATCACTTCAAGGCTTCTATCTATGTATTGAAGAAGGAAGAGGGTGGTCGTCATACTCCATTCGGAAACAAGTATCGTCCTCAGTTCTATCTCCGTACTATGGACTGTACAGGTGAAATCAAGCTTCCAGAGGGAGTTGAGATGGTAATGCCTGGTGATAACGTAGAGATTGAGGTAGAGTTGATCTACAAGGTTGCTTTGAACGAGGGTCTCCGTTTTGCTATCCGTGAGGGTGGTCGTACAGTAGGTTCTGGTCAGATTACATCAATTCTCGACGATATCAAGTAATTTAGAATTTTCTAGATTTACTATATATGACTTCCGCTTCTGCGGAGGCGGAAGTCAACTTACGGGTTTAGCTCAGTTGGTAGAGCACTGGTCTCCAAAACCAGGTGTCGAGGGTTCGAGCCCTTCAACCCGTGCTAAATAGAAGATAATATGAATAAGATAGTAAGTTATTGCAAGGCATGTTACGATGAACTTGCGCATAAGACTACTTGGCCATCACGTGCCGAACTAACTCATAGTGCAATGGTTGTATTATCTGCTTCCCTAGTCATTGCATTGGTAGTGTTCGCGATGGATTCTGTATTCAAAGCCTTTATGGGTGTAGTTTATCCAGGTTAATTTTTAGAGGAAATGGCAGACACAGGAAATAAATGGTATGTGCTGAAGGCCGTAAGCGGCAAGGAGGCTAAGGTGAAGGAATACATCGAAGCTGAGATGAAGCACAATAATTTACTTGCAGCAAATGTTTCTCAGGTGTTAATACCACTCGAGAAGCATGCATCTGTACGTAACGGTAAGAGAGTCGTTAAAGAAAAGGTTTCTCTTCCTGGTTATGTTTTTGTAGAAGCTAGACTGAAGGGCGATGTTGCGCATACTCTGCGTTTCATGCCTAATGTTTTAGGTTTCCTTGGTGGTTTGGATGAACCAACTCCTGTACCTCAGCGAGATATCAATCGTATGCTGGGTACTGTAGAAGAGACTGAGTTTGAGGAGAATCTCGATTGTCCTTACTTGGTTAATGATACTGTTAAGGTAATGGAAGGTCCATTTAGTGGCTTTAGCGGCGTTATTGAAGAGGTTAACTTGGAGAAGCGCAAGCTGAAAGTTACGGTTAAGATCTTTGGACGTAAAACTCCATTGGAATTAGGTTTTATGCAAGTAGAAAAGGAATAAGGCTCTGTTACGAGAACTTGAAGTCCTTTTATAAGTTTCAATTTTAAATATTAACAAAAAAATGGCTAAAGAAGTTGCTGGATTAATCAAATTACAGATTAAAGGTGGCGCTGCAAATCCTTCACCTCCAGTAGGACCTGCATTGGGTTCTAAAGGTATTAATATCATGGGATTCTGCAAGGAGTTCAACGCCCGTACCCAGGACAAGGCAGGTAAGGTATTGCCAGTTGTTATTACATATTACACTGACAAGTCGTTCGATTTCGTAATCAAGACTCCTCCTGCTGCAGTACAGTTGAAAGAGGCTGCTAAGATCAAGAGTGGTTCTGCTCAGCCTAATCGTCAGAAGGTTGCTTCTCTTACTTGGGATCAGGTAAAGGTAATCGCTGAGGATAAGATGAAGGACTTGAACTGCTTCACTGTAGAGTCAGCTATGAAGCTCATCGCTGGTACTGCAAGAAGTATGGGTATTACTGTAAAGGGAGACTTCCCTGGTAAATAATTTAAAACTTCAATTAGAAAAATGAGTAAACTGACAAAAAATCAAAAATCAGTAGCTGATAAGGTTGAAGCAGGGAAGATGTACACTTTGAAAGAGGCTGCAGAGTTGGTAAAGGAGATTACTACTACCAAGTTTGACGCATCTCTCGATGTCGATGTACGTTTAGGTGTTGACCCACGTAAGGCTAACCAGATGGTTCGTGGCGTTGTTTCATTGCCAAACGGTACCGGTAAGGTTACTCGTGTGCTCGCACTCTGTACTCCTGATCAGGAAGCTGCTGCTAAGGAAGCTGGCGCTGACTACGTAGGTCTCGACGAGTATGTTGAGAAGATTAAGGGTGGTTGGACAGATATTGATGTCATCATCACAATGCCATCTTGCATGGGTAAGATTGGTCCTTTGGGTCGTGTTCTCGGTCCTCGTGGATTGATGCCTAACCCTAAGAGTGGTACTGTAACTATGGATGTTGCTAAGGCAGTTAAGGAAGTTAAACAAGGTAAGATTGACTTCAAGGTTGATAAGGCTGGTATTATCCACACATCAATCGGTAAGGTCAGCATGACACCTGAGCAGATTTACGGAAATGCTAAGGAGTTCATCAATACAGTTATCAAGTTGAAGCCTGCTGCTGCTAAAGGTACATATATCAAGAGTATCTTTATTTCAAGCACTATGAGTAAGGGTATCAAGATTGATCCTAAATCAGTTGAATAACTCTAAAAGTTTTGTAAAATGAAGAAAGAAGTTAAAGATACTATCATCACCGAACTTGGTCAGAAGATTCAGGAATTCCCTCACTTCTATCTTGTAGATGTTACAGGATTGGACGCTGAGAAGACTAGCAATCTCCGTCGCAAGTGCTTTAAGAGTGAGATTAAGATGGTTGTTGTTAAGAACACCTTGCTCCACAAGGCATTCGAGGCTTCAGACATCGATTTCTCTGAGCTTTATGGCAGCTTGAAGGGTACTACTGCAGTATTGTTCACAAATACAGCTAATGTACCAGCTAAGTTGTTGAAGGAATACGAGAAGGAAGGCGTTCCATCATTGAAGGCAGCATACGCTGAGGAAAGCTTCTATGTAGGCGCTGACAAGCTCGCTGAACTCGCATCTCTCAAGAGCAAGAACGAGGTTATCGCAGAGATTGTTGCTTTGCTGCAGTCTCCAGCAAAGAACGTTCTTTCTGCTCTTCAGTCAGGAGGCAACACTATTCATGGTGTGCTTAAGACTTTGGGTGAGCGTCCTGAGTAAATACAACATTTCATATATTATATAGTATAAACAAATAAAATTTTTAGAATAAAATGGCAGATATCAAAGCTATTGCAGAAGAGTTAGTAAATCTTACTGTTAAGGAAGTTAATGAGTTGGCAACAGTCCTCAAGGACGAGTATGGCATCGAGCCTGCTGCTGCAGCTGTAGCTGTAGCTGCTGGTCCTGCTGCTGGTGGTGCAGCTGCAGCTGAGGAGAAGTCTTCTTTCGACGTAGTCCTCGCTGAGGTTGGTGGCGCTAAGCTCCAGGTTGTTAAGGCTGTTAAGGAGGCTTGTGGTCTCGGTTTGAAAGAGGCTAAGGATCTCGTAGACGGTGCTCCTTCTACTATCAAGGAGGGTGTATCTAAGGACGAGGCTGAGAACCTTAAGAAGGCTATCGAAGAGGCTGGTGCTAAGGTAGAGCTCAAGTAATTAGATTAATTACATTTCTTACATAATGGTTAGGATTCTCCTACTAGGTGAGTCCTAACCTTTTTGTGTCTTTTATTATCATGTTAATAAAACCCCCATTTAATAACTTCTAATGGCTACAAAAATTGTTGATAACAGAGTAAATTTTGCCAGCGTGCATAATCCGTATCCATATCCGGATTTTCTCGATGTGCAGTTAAAGTCTTTTAAGGACTTCTTACAGTTGGATACTCCGCCTGAGGAACGCAAGAATGACGGTTTGTATAAGGTGTTCTCAGAGAACTTCCCTATCACCGATACTCGTAATAATTTCGTTCTTGAGTTCTTGGATTACTATATTGACCCTCCTCGCTACACCATCGATGAGTGCTTGGAGCGTGGTCTTACATATAGCGTACCTTTGAAGGCTAAGATGAAACTGTATTGTACTGATCCTGATCATGAGGACTTCGGTACTTTTATCCAGGATGTATTCTTGGGTACAATCCCTTACATGACTGATAATGGTACATTCGTCATCAACGGTGCTGAGCGCGTTGTTGTTTCTCAGTTGCACCGTTCACCTGGTGTGTTCTTCGGACAGGGTGTTCATGCCAATGGTACTGTGCTTTATTCTGCACGTATCATCCCATTCAAGGGTAGCTGGATTGAGTTTGCTACTGACATCAACAATGTGATGTATGCTTACATTGACCGTAAGAAGAAGTTGCCTGTTACTACCTTGCTCCGTGCCATCGGTTATGAGCAGGATAAGGATATTCTCCAGATCTTCGATCTCGCTGAAGAGGTGAAGGTGAACAAGAAGAATATGAAGGCTGCTATCGGTCGCAAGTTGGCTGCTCGTGTCTTGAAGAGCTGGAATGAGGATTTCGTAGATGAGGATACTGGTGAAGTTGTATCTATCGAGCGTAACGAGGTGATCATGGAGCGTGAGACTGAGCTTACTGCCGACAACATTGAGGAGATTGTAGAGAGTGGTGCTGCTTCTGTGCTTTTGCATAAGGATGTAGATGCTGCCAGCAAGTACACAATCATCTTCAATACTTTGGCCAAGGACCCAAGTAACTCTGAGAAGGAGGCTGTGAACTACATCTATCGCCAGTTGCGTAATGCAGATCCTGCTGATGATGCAAGTGCACGTGAAGTTTTCCAGAACTTGTTCTTCTCTGACAAGCGTTATGATTTGGGTGAGGTTGGTCGTTACCGAATTAATAAGAAATTAGGTCTCGATACCGATGTTGATGTCCGCGTTTTGACTAAGGATGACATCATCGAGATTATCAAATATTTGATTCAGCTCATCAACTCAAGTGCTACTGTCGATGATATCGACCACTTGTCTAACCGTCGTGTTCGTACCGTAGGCGAGCAGCTGGCTAACCAGTTCTCTATCGGTTTGGCACGTATGAGCCGCACTATCCGTGAGCGTATGAATGTACGCGACAATGAGGTGTTCACTCCAACAGATTTGATCAATGCCAAGACCATCTCTAGCGTTATCAACTCATTCTTTGGTACCAACCCATTGTCACAGTTCATGGACCAGACTAACCCATTGGCTGAGGTAACCCACAAGCGTCGTCTTTCTGCCCTTGGTCCTGGTGGTTTGTCTCGTGAGCGTGCTGGTTTCGAGGTTCGAGACGTACACTATACTCACTATGGTCGTCTTTGTCCTATTGAGAGTCCTGAAGGTCCAAACATCGGTTTGATTTCTTCACTCTGTATGTATGCAAAGATCAATGACCTCGGCTTTATCGTAACTCCTTACCGTAAGGTGAACGATAGCAAGGTTGATATGAACAACGATGATGTTGTTTACTTGACAGCTGAGGCTGAGGAGGCTAAGATCATCGGTCAGGGTAATGCTCCTTTGACAGAAGATGGTGCATTTATCCGCGACGTAGTTAAGTGCCGTCAGGATGCTGATTATCCAGTTGTTCCACCTTCAGAGGTTGACTATGTGGATGTTTCTCCACAGCAGATTGCATCTGTTTCAGCAGGTTTGATTCCATTCTTGGAGCATGATGATGGTCACCGTGCATTGATGGGATGTAACATGATGCGCCAGGCAGTTCCATTGCTTCACAATGATGCACCTATCGTAGGTACTGGTCTTGAGAAGCAGGTGTGCGAGGATTCTCGTACCATGATTACTGCAGAGGGCGAGGGTGTTATCGAGTATGTAGATGCTACAACCATTCGTATCCTCTACGATCGTACAGAGGATGATGAGTTCGTAAGCTTCGAGCCTGCCTTGAAGGAGTACCGCATTCCTAAATTCCGTCGTACCAACCAGAATATGACCATCGACTTGCGTCCTATCTGTAACAAGGGTCAGCGCGTCAAGAAGGGTGATATCCTGACGGAGGGTTATGCTACCGAGAATGGTGAGTTGGCTTTGGGTCGTAACTTGCTCGTAGCTTACATTCCTTGGAAGGGTTACAACTATGAGGATGCTGTCGTTATCTCAGAGCGTATGGTTCGCGATGATATTTTGACATCTGTTCACATAGATGAGTATTCACTCGATGTACGTGAGACCAAGCGTGGTGTTGAGGAGTTCACTTCTGATATTCCTAATGTCAGCGAGGAAGCTACCAAGGATCTTGATGATAACGGTATTGTTCGCGTTGGTGCTCGTATCGAGCCAGGCGATATCATGATTGGTAAGATTTCTCCTAAGGGTGAGAGCGATCCTTCTCCAGAAGAGAAGTTGCTCCGTGCCATCTTCGGTGATAAGGCTGGTGATGTGAAGGATTCTTCATTGAAGGCTAACCCATCATTGAGTGGTGTTGTTATCGACAAGAAGTTGTTCTCTCGTGCCGTAAAGACTCGTGAGTCTAAGAAACAGGATAAGATTATCCTTGCCAAGATTGATGAGGAGTACGAGGCAAAGGGCGATGACTTGAAGGATATTTTGGTTGATAAGTTGCTCACCTTGACTGAAGGCAAGACTTCTCAGGGCGTGAAGGATTACTCTGGTGCTGAGATCATCACCAAGGGTAGCAAGTTCACAACAACAGCTTTGAAGAACCTGGAGTATGATGGCGTACAGTCTAATGGTTGGACAGAAGATGATCATACCAATACTTTGATTCAGCGCCTGATCATGAACTATATCCGCAAGTATAAGCAGCTCGATGCAGAGTTGAAGCGTCGCAAGTTTGCTATCACTATCGGTGATGAACTTCCATCAGGAATTCTCCAGATGGCTAAGGTTTATATCGCTAAGAAGCGTAAGATCCAGGTTGGTGATAAACTTGCTGGTCGTCATGGTAACAAGGGTATCGTTTCTAAGGTAGTACGTCTTGAGGATATGCCATTCATGGCAGACGGTCGTCCTGTAGATATGGTATTGAACCCATTGGGTGTGCCTTCTCGAATGAACCTCGGTCAGATCTTCGAGTGTATCCTGGGTGCTGCAGGTAAGAAGTTGGGTGTTAAGTTTGCTACTCCTATCTTCGATGGTGCTCATCTTGAGGACCTCTCTGTATGGACAGACAAGGCAGGTCTTCCACGTTTCTGCTCTACTTACCTCTATGATGGTGAGACTGGTGAGCAGTTCGACCAGCCAGCTACCGTCGGTATGACTTACTTCTTGAAGTTGGGTCACATGGTAGAGGATAAGATGCACGCACGTTCTATCGGTCCTTACTCTCTGATTACTCAGCAGCCACTTGGTGGTAAGGCACAGTTTGGTGGTCAGCGATTCGGAGAGATGGAGGTTTGGGCCATCGAGGCATTCGGTGCTAGCCACGTATTGCAGGAGATTCTGACCATCAAGTCAGATGATGTTATAGGACGTAGCAAGGCATACGAGGCAATCGTGAAGGGTGATCCAATGCCTACACCAGGTATTCCTGAGTCACTCAACGTATTGCTCCACGAGCTTCGCGGCCTTGGCTTGAGCATCAAACTTGATTAATTTTGAGAACCCCTAATTAAGATATAGAAACATGGCTTTCAAAAAAGATACAAAGGTAAAGAATAATTTTACGAAGATTACCATCGGTCTCGCTTCACCAGAGGAGATCCTGGAAAATTCGTATGGTGAGGTTACTAAGCCTGAAACCATTAATTATCGAACATATAAGCCGGAGCGTGATGGTCTCTTCTGCGAGCGCATTTTTGGTCCTACCAAGGACTATGAGTGCGCCTGCGGCAAGTACAAGCGTATCCGTTATAAGGGAATCGTCTGCGACCGATGCGGTGTAGAGGTTACAGAGAAGAAGGTTCGTCGTGAGCGTTCTGGTCACATCGAGCTTGTTGTACCAGTGGCTCACATCTGGTACTTCCGTTCTCTCCCTAACAAGATTGGTTACCTTCTCGGTATGCCAACCAAGAAGCTTGATGCTGTTATCTACTACGAGAAGTATGTAGTGATCCAGCCTGGTATTCTTGAGGGTAAGACTGATGCTGACGGCATTGAGTTGAATGGTTCTCATAAGCTCGACCTCTTGTCAGAGGACGAGTATATGGCTATTCTTGATCAGTACGACCCAAATGGTGATAACGAGCGTCTGGAAGATACAGATCCTAATAAGTTCGTTGCTAAGATGGGTGCCGAGGCTATCTATCAGTTGTTGCAGAATGTGGATCTCGACTCTTTGTCATACGAACTCCGCGACCATGCCAACAATGACTCTAGCCAGCAGCGCAAGACTGAGGCATTGAAGCGCTTGAACGTAGTAGAGGGGTTCCGTGCCAGCAAGGGAATCAACAAGCCTGAGTGGATGGTCATGAAGATCATTCCTGTTACTCCTCCAGAGCTTCGTCCTTTGGTACCACTGGATGGTGGTCGTTTTGCAACATCAGACTTGAATGATCTCTATCGTCGTGTAATCATCCGTAACAACCGTTTGAAACGATTGGTAGAGATTAAGGCTCCTGAGGTGATTCTCCGTAACGAGAAGCGTATGTTGCAGGAGGCTGTTGACAGCTTGTTCGACAACTCACGCAAGAGCTCTGCTGTAAAGAGCGAGAGCAATCGTCCGTTGAAGTCTCTCTCAGATTCTTTGAAGGGTAAGCAGGGACGTTTCCGTCAGAACTTGTTGGGTAAGCGTGTTGACTACTCTGCTCGTTCCGTTATCGTTGTAGGTCCTGAGTTGAAGATGGGTGAGTGCGGTCTTCCTAAGTTGATGGCTGCAGAGCTTTACAAACCATTCATCATCCGTAAGTTGATTGAGCGTGGTATCGTAAAGACTGTCAAGAGTGCCAAGAAGATTGTTGATCGTCGTGAGCCAGTTATCTGGGATATTCTGGAGAATGTGATGAAGGGTCATCCGGTTATGTTGAACCGTGCCCCTACACTTCACCGTCTCGGTATCCAGGCATTCCAGCCTAAGATGATCGAGGGTAAGGCTATCCAGTTGCACCCATTGGCATGTACAGCGTTCAATGCCGACTTCGATGGAGACCAGATGGCTGTTCACCTTCCATTGAGCAACGAGGCTATCTTGGAGACTCAGATCCTGATGCTCCAGAGCCACAACATTTTGAACCCTGCTAATGGTGCACCTATCACCGTTCCTTCTCAGGATATGGTGCTTGGTCTCTACTATATTACAAAGATTCGCCCAGGTGCTAAGGGCGAGGGCTTGACATTCTATGGTCCTGAGGAGGCTTTGATTGCTCGTAACGAGGGACGTTGTGATCTCCATGCCTTGGTAAAGGTGATCGTTGACGACTTGGTTGACGGTAAGATCCAGAAGCGTATGATTGAGACCTCTGTAGGTCGTGTTATCGTGAATGGTATCATCCCTGATGAGGTAGGCTTCTTCAACGACGTTATCTCTAAGAAGACACTCCGCGGCTTGATTTCTAATGTAATCAAGGCTGTTGGTATGGCAGAGGCTTGTGCCTTCCTTGATGGTATCAAGAATCTGGGTTATCGTATGGCATACGTTGCTGGTTTGTCATTCAACCTTGGTGATATCATCATCCCACCTGAGAAGGAGGAGATTGTTGAGCGTGGTCGCAAGGAGGTTGAGGAAATCACCAACAACTATAATATGGGTTTCATCACCAACAAGGAGCGTTACAACCAGGTAATCGATGCGTGGACTCACGTAAATACCGATTTGGGTAATATCCTGATGAAGGAGATGACAGAGGCAGATCAGGGATTCAATGCCGTTTACATGATGCTTGACTCTGGAGCCCGTGGTTCTAAGGATCAGATTAAGCAGTTGTCTGGTATGCGTGGTTTGATGGCTAAGCCTCAGAAGGCTGGTGCAGAAGGTGCGCAGATTATTGAGAACCCTATCCTTTCTAACTTTAAGGAGGGTATGTCTGTGTTGGAGTACTTTATCGCTTCTCACGGTGCTCGTAAGGGTCTTGCTGATACCGCGATGAAGACTGCCGATGCTGGTTACTTGACTCGTCGTCTTGTTGACGTATCTCATGATGTCATCATTACTCAGGAGGATTGCGGTACCTTGCGTGGCTTGGTTTGCACCGCTTTGAAGAATGGTGATGAGATTATCTCTTCTCTCTATGAGCGTATCTTGGGTCGTGTATCTGTACACGATATCATCCACCCTACAACAGGTGAGTTGATCGTTAAGTCTGGTGAGGAAATCACAGAGGCTAAGGCTAAGATCATCGATGAGTCTCCAATCGAGAGCGTTGAGATCCGTTCAGTACTCACTTGCGAGAGCAAGAAGGGTGTCTGCATGAAGTGTTACGGTCGTAACTTGGCTACAGCTCGTATGGTTCAGCTCGGTGAGGCTGTGGGTGTCATCGCTGCACAGGCTATTGGTGAGCCTGGTACTCAGCTTACTCTCCGTACCTTCCACGCCGGTGGTATCGCGTCTAACGCTGCTGCCAACGCTAAGATTGCTGCGAAGAACAAGTCTCGCATCGAGTTTGATGAGTTGAGCACAGTTCCATTCGTAGAGGAAGATGAGGAAGGCAACGATATCAAGTGCGAGAAGGTAGTAAGCCACTTGGCTGAAATCCGTTTCGTTGATCCAAATACAAACATCGTTCTTGCTACATTGAATGTACCTTATGGTTCTTCTTTGTATCACAAGGAGGGTGAGATTGTTGAGAAGGATACTGTGATTGCTCGTTGGGACCCATTCAACGCCGTTATCGTCAGCCAGTACGCTGGTACCTTGAAGTTCAACGACGTTCAGAAGGATCAGACCTACCGTGCCGAGGTCGATGAGACTACTGGTTTGGAGGAGAAGATCATCACCGATTCTAAGAATAAGGCGATGGTTCCTTCTTGTGATGTTATTGATGCAAACGGTGAGATTGTAGGTACATATAACTTCCCTGTAGGTGGTCACCTCGTTGTAGAGGATGGTCAGACTATTAAGACTGGTGAGGTCTTGGTTAAGATTCCTCGCGCCGTAGGTGGTGCTGGTGATATCACCGGTGGTCTTCCACGTGTAACCGAGCTTCTCGAGGCTCGTAACCCATCTAACCCAGCTGTCGTATCTGAAATCGATGGTGAGGTAACTATGGGTAAGGTAAAGCGTGGTAACCGTGAGATCATCGTAACCTCTAAGACTGGCGACCAGAAGAAGTATCTCGTATCACTCTCTAAGCAGATCCTGGTACAGGAGCATGACGCCGTACGTGCTGGTACTCCTCTTTCTGATGGTAGTGTAACTCCAGGCGATATCCTCGCTATCATGGGTCCTACCGCTGTTCAGGAGTACATCGTTAACCAGATCCAGGACGTTTACCGTCTCCAGGGTGTGGCTATCAACGATAAGCACTTCGAGGTGGTTGTTCGTCAGATGATGCGTAAGGTTCGTATCGACGATCCAGGAGATACTACATTCTTGGAGCAGGAGTTGGTTGATAAGCTCGACTTCGCTGAGGAGAATGACCGTATCTGGGGTAAGAAGGTTGTTACCAATGCTGGTGACAGCACCGAGCTCAAGCCTGGTCAGATCATTACAGCACGTAAGTTGCGTGATGAGAACTCAGCATTGAAGCGTCGCGATATGAAGCTTGTTCAGGTTCGTGATGCCGTAGCTGCAACATCTACTCAGATCCTCCAGGGTATTACCCGTGCCGCTCTTGGTACCAAGAGCTTCATGAGTGCCGCTTCTTTCCAGGAGACCACTAAGGTCTTGAACGAGGCTGCTATTCGTGGTAAGGTAGATTACCTTGAGGGAATGAAGGAGAATGTTATCTGCGGTCACTTGATTCCAGCAGGTACTGGTCTCCGCCAGTGGGAGAAGCTTGTTGTTGGTTCTAAGGAAGAGTACGAGCGCATGCAGGCTAACAGAAAGAATGTACTCGACTATGCAGATTCTCCAATCGTGGACTAATCTGAAGGTTAGAGTAACATAATATAATAAGGTATAAGAGCCATAGGTGAGTCATCATCTATGGCTCTTTTCTTGATATTGCCTGCCTGTTGATGATATCAAATCAACTGTCTCAAGTAAAAATAGCATCCTGTCCAAATACTGCTGTTGTCAGTGATAAAGCTACGTCAACTGATGTCAAGAAGGAAATTGTGCTTAAGACTTTCGACAATGTTTCCTGAGAAACGATGCTCGGAGAAATGGCAGAGTATTATGGAGTGAAGATTGTGTTCCAGAACCAGGAAGCCAAGCAGCTTCGTTTCTATTATGAATGGAACAGCGAGAACAGTCTGCAGAGTGTAGTGGATGAATTGAATCATTCACAACAGATAATTCTCTCTTTGGACAATGAGCAACTGAAGGATTTAGACAAGGCTACCCGTCGATATAAAATCAGTTTTATCTATAATGAACTGGAAGATTTCACCGTCACTACCTCTTTCCGTAATCTCGATTTGCAGGAAGCTTTGGGGCGGGTCTTTGGATTTTATCCGATGAAGGCTACGATAGAGGATAGCTTGATATTCGTGGAATGTACCCAAAAGGAACCTACCAAATTGATGGGACGGGTGATTGATGAACGTCATCGACCAGTGGAGTTTGCCAATGTGGCTTTGCTCAATCCCAGGGATTCTTCCTTTCTCACAGGTGGTGTGACCAATGCCAGCGGCAATTTCGTGCTACCTTGTGGCATGAAGAAGGTTCTCGCCAAAGTAAGTTGCGTGGGTTATCACACCTTATATAATATATATTATATAATGTGGGAAAAGTCGGAAATGTTGTGTTGAAGGAGAGTACCATGCATATCAATGGTGTTACGGTGAAGGCGAAGTTGCCCTCTTTCAAGATGGGACGTGTAGGAATGCTCATAGACATACAGCATTCTGATTTGTCAAAAGTAGGAGATGCCGTTGATGTATTCCGACAATTACCTCGCATCAATGTAAGTAGTACCGATGTCATCAGCGTTTATGGCAAGGGTACACCTATTATATATATCAACAATAAACAGGTGAGAGATTCCAGGGAATTGCAGCGCCTGAAGTCTGATGCCATCAAGAATGTGGAAATCATTACTTCGCCTGGTGCAAGATATGATGCCACGGTTAGCTCGGTGATTCGCATCCGGACCGTCAAGAAGCAAGGTGAAGGTATGAGTGGTTTCTTGCCTTTTCATATCCTTTAGGCTCGTTTTCAATGGATGCAGGATTGAGATACGAGTATGTGTCTGCCAAGTATTATTCTTTTGGAAAGTATGAAGAAGAGCCTAGCAGGAATTATAGCAATTGGTTTCCCAACCTGACCCTGTCATGGAATAAGGAAACATGGGCTGCATCTCTGGCATATACCTGCAAGACAAAGCGTCCTTCTTATAGTTCCTTGCGCAATGAGGTGCAGTATGATAATCGCTATATGTATGAAGGTGGCGATCCTTATCTTCGTCCTACCATTGCTCATGATGTATCATTGGATGTGATGTGCAACTGGATTTCGTCTGGTGTGGAATATCTTTATGAGGATAATCCCATCATCTGGTATGCTACCCTTTATAAACATCAGGATATAGCCTTCTTGAGGAATATATAATGCCTTCCGCCGGTATCGCTCTGGTTATTTTGCCTCTATGCGAATGGTTAAGACATTCTTTGATGAAACCTTGACTGTTAATTTCTATGTTGATGATATCTTCAGAAGTCAGAAAGACCAATGGACCATGTATGGCGACCATGCAACCTTGACGAAGGATAGTTATCATAGTGCCCGTGAAATTGGTTCAGGGTGGTCTATAAATTCAATTCTGGTCATAGAAAGTATATGGGTTCTGGTGCTGGTAATGCAGAAAAGAGCCGTTTCTGATAGACCGGTTCTTCAGATAAAAAAGAAATTGTATTTCAGAAGTCCTTTCACGCTAAGCTAATGTCTTTGTATTGGAAGCATTTTAGTGTGAAAGGACTTTTAACACAAAATAATTGGCAAATTATTCTTCTTTTTCAGATATTATGTGTAAATTTGCACTATCATTTAAAGTTTAATCCTATTAACTTAATAAAATTATGGAAGAAAATAAGAATAATCAACAGCAGCAGAATCAGTTCCAGATGGGCATCAGCCCAGAAGTAGCAGAGGGTATATACTCTAACTTGGCACTGATTACTCATTCTAATTCAGATTTCATCTTGGATTTTGCATGTGCACTTCCAGGAATGCCGGCACCTCAGATCAAGAGCCGTGTCATCATGGCACCTGAGCATGCCAAGCGTTTGCTCCAGGCATTGCAGAGCAATGTTTATAACTACGAGCAGACTTTCGGTAAGATTAAGTTGGCAGACGAGCCAGAGCGTACTATTGCTCCATTTGGCACACCAAAAGGTGAGGCTTAATGCATAACCACATACATACTAAGACTAAATTTCCTGCTAAAAGCCGCTTTTTCTTTATAATATTTGTTTTTAATAGTTATATAAAGTTAAAACTAACCCTCGTTTTTTTAAAAGTCTCCTTAATATTTAGGTAGTTTGCCGAAAAAGTCGTAACTTTGCACCCCGAAAAGCCCCATAAGGTGGTGGCTTATACGGAAATAAGACAATAATAAAAATAAAATAATAAATTAAAAAGTAAAATTATGCCTACTATTTCACAGTTAGTAAGAAAAGGCAGACGAGTATTGGTAGACAAGAGCAAGTCACCAGCTTTGGATTCATGTCCTCAGCGTCGTGGTGTTTGTGTTCGTGTTTACACAACAACTCCAAAGAAGCCTAATTCGGCAATGCGTAAGGTTGCCCGTGTTCGTTTGACAAACTCTAAGGAGGTTAACTCTTACATCCCAGGAGAGGGTCACAACTTGCAGGAGCACTCAATCGTGTTGGTTCGCGGTGGTCGTGTTAAGGACCTCCCAGGTGTACGTTATCACATCGTTCGTGGTACTCTTGATACCGCAGGTGTTGCAAACCGCACACAGCGTCGTTCTAAGTACGGTGCTAAGCGTCCAAAGGCAAAGAAGTAATTCTAATCCGGACAAAATTAAAAGAAATCCGAAAACTCACGGTCGGAGAAGGTCGAGAGTTTAGGTAAAAAGATTATTTTATTAAACGTTTTGCTGGAGAAGTAACAGGTTGAGTAAATACTCGGGTGCGAGTGTTGAAGAACGATATACAGCCCCATGCAGAATTTAAATTTTTTCGATTAAAAAAATGAGAAAAGCAAAACCAAAGAAGAGAGTGATCCTCCCAGATCCAGTCTTCAATGACCAGAAGGTCTCTAAATTCGTAAATCATTTGATGTATGATGGTAAGAAGAATACATCTTATGAGATTTTCTACAATGCACTCGATACCGTAAAGGCTAAGATGGCTAACGAGGAGAAGTCTGCACTTGAGATTTGGAAGCAGGCTCTCGACAATATTACTCCACAGGTTGAGGTTAAGAGCCGCCGTATTGGTGGTGCAACCTTCCAGGTTCCTACAGAAATTCGTCCTGATCGCAAGGAGAGTATCTCTATGAAGAATCTTATTATCTTCGCTCGCAAGCGTGGTGGTAAGACTATGGCAGATAAGCTCGCTGCAGAGATTATGGATGCTTATAACAATCAGGGTGGCGCATTCAAGCGCAAGGAGGATATGCATCGTATGGCTGAGGCTAACCGTGCATTTGCTCACTTCAGATTCTAATTTAATTTATAAAATAGGTTTAAAAGAAAATGGCAAGTCGCGATTTACATTTGACACGTAACATCGGTATCATGGCGCACATCGATGCCGGTAAGACAACAACATCTGAGCGTATCTTGTTCTATACAGGTAAGACTCATAAGATCGGTGAGGTACACGATGGTGCTGCTACAATGGACTGGATGGCCCAGGAGCAGGAGCGTGGTATTACTATCACTTCTGCAGCTACAACTTGTAACTGGAACTATCTCGGTAAGTCTTATAAGATCAACTTGATCGATACTCCGGGACACGTTGACTTCACTGCTGAGGTTGAGCGTTCACTCCGTGTACTCGATGGTGCTGTTGCTACATATTCTGCAGCTGACGGTGTACAGCCACAGTCAGAGACAGTATGGCGCCAGGCTGACAAGTACAATGTACCTCGTATCGGTTATGTAAACAAGATGGACCGTTCTGGTGCTAACTTCTTTGAGACAGTACAGCAGATGAAGGATATCTTGGGTGCTAATCCTATTGCTATTCAGATTCCTATTGGTGCTGAGGAGAACTTCAAGGGTGTAATTGACCTGATCAAGATGAAGGCTATTCTCTGGCACGATGAGACTATGGGTGCTGAGTATGATGTAGAGGATATTCCTGCTGACTTGGCTGATGAGGCTGCTGAGTGGCGTGATAAGCTCCTCGAGGGCGCTGCTAACTTCGATGACGAGGTTATGGAGCTTTACCTCGATGGTAAGGATATTCCAGAGGAGAAGCTCCTCGCTGCTATCCGCAAGGGTTGCTGTGCTATGGAGTGCTGCCCAATGTTGCTCGGTTCTTCATACAAGAACAAGGGTGTTCAGCCTTTGCTCGACTATGTATGTGCATTCTTGCCTTCACCAATGGATACTCCAAATATCATCGGTACTAACCCTGATACTGAGGAGGAAGAGGATCGTAAGCCATCTGAGGATGAGCCAACATCTGCTCTCGCATTTAAGATTGCTACCGACCCATTCATGGGCCGCTTGGTATTCTTCCGTGTTTACTCTGGTAAGGTTGTTGCTGGTTCTTACGTTTACAACCCACGTTCTGGCAAGCGCGAGCGTATCAGCCGTCTGTTCCAGATGAACTCTAAGCAGGAAATTCCAATGGAGTCTATCGACGCTGGTGATATCGGTGCAGGTGTAGGTTTCAAGGATATCCGTACAGGTGATACACTCTGTGATGAGGATCACCCAATCGTATTGGAGTCTATGACATTCCCTGATACTGTGATTTCTATCGCAGTTGAGCCAAAGAGCCAGGCAGACATCGCTAAGATGGATAACGGTCTCGCTAAGTTGGCTGAGGAGGACCCAACCTTCACAGTTCGTACTGATGAGCAGAGTGGTCAGACTATCATCTCTGGTATGGGTGAGCTCCACTTGGATATCATCATCGACCGTTTGAAGCGTGAGTTCAAGGTTGAGTGTAACCAGGGTAAGCCTCAGGTTAACTACAAGGAGGCAATCACTAAGACAGCTCAGAGCCGTGAGACTTACAAGAAGCAGTCTGGTGGTCGTGGTAAGTTCGCTTGTATCGACGTAACCATCGGTCCTAAGGACGAGGATTACAAGGAGGGCGACTTGCAGTTCATCAACGAGGTTAAGGGTGGTAACGTTCCTAAGGAATTCATCCCATCAGTACAGAAGGGCTTCGCTGACTGCTTGTCAAATGGTGTACTCGGTGGCTTCCCAATGACAGGTTTGAAGGTAACTTTGACCGATGGTAGCTTCCACCCAGTTGACTCTGACCAGTTGTCATTCGAGTTGGTAGCACATCAGGCATTCAAGGTGCTTTGCCCTAAGGCAGGTCCTGTTTTGATGGAGCCTATCATGAAGGTAGAGGTTGTTACTCCAGAAGAGAATATGGGTGATGTAATCGGTGACTTGAACAAGCGCCGTGGTCTCGTTCAGGGTATGGAGGAAGGCCGTAGCGGTGCTCGCATCGTAAAGGCTATGGTTCCATTGGCCGAGATGTTCGGTTATGTAACAGCTTTGCGTACTATCACTTCAGGTCGTGCAACAAGCTCTATGGAGTATGATCACCACGCACCTCTCTCTTCAGCAATCGCTAAGGCAGTGTTGGAGGAGGTTAAGGGTCACGCAGAACTCCTTTAATAAAAAAGAAATAACGGTAAGATGAGGCGCTGCTTAGCGAATGACTCTTAAGCAGCGTACCTCTTCTTCCATTAGACTAAAATAATTCATATTAATAATAACTTAATTTTAAAAATGAGTCAGAAAATCAGAATTAAGCTGAAGTCTTACGACCACCAGTTGGTTGACAAGTCAGCTGAGAAGATTGTGAAGGCTGTTAAGGCAACAGGCGCTATCGTTAGCGGTCCTATTCCATTGCCAACACACAAGCGTATTTTTACTGTAAACCGCAGTACTTTCGTTAACAAGAAGTCTCGCGAGCAGTTCCAGCTCTCAGATTTCAAGCGTCTCATCGACATCTACAGCTCAACAGCTAAGACCGTTGATGCCTTGATGAAGCTTGAATTGCCAAGTGGTGTAGAAGTAGAAATCAAAGTCTAATTATTTAAAATTAAATTGAAATGCCAGGATTAATTGGAAGAAAAATCGGAATGACATCCGTTTTCAGTGCCGACGGTAAGAATATTCCGTGCACTGTTATCGAAGTAGGTCCTTGTGTTGTAACCCAGGTTAAGACCGTAGAGAAGGATGGTTACAAGGCTTATCAGTTAGGTTTCGGCGAGGCTAAGGAGAATCGCACTTCTCAGCCTATGATGGGAATCTTCAAGAAGGCAGGCACAACACCTAAGAAGCACTTGGCCGAGTTCAAGTTTGATGAGGAGTACAACCTCGGTGACACCATTACAGTTGAAATCTTCAACGGCTGCAAGTTCGTTGACGTAATTGGTACATCAAAGGGTAAAGGCTTCCAGGGCGTTGTTAAGCGTCACGGATTCGGTGGTGTAGGTCAGTCTACTCATGGTCAGGATGACCGCGCTCGCAAGCCGGGATCTATTGGTGCATGTTCTTACCCTGCAAAGGTATTCAAGGGTATGCGCATGGGTGGCCAAATGGGAGGTGATAGAGTAACAACTCAGAACCTTCAGGTGTTAAAGGTAATTCCAGAGCAGAATCTCCTTATCGTTAAGGGTTCTTTCGCTGGATGCAAAGGTTCAACTGTTTTAATTGAGAAATAATGGAAGTTAGCGTATTAGATATCAAAGGTCAGGAGACCGGCCGCAAGGTAGCTCTTAATGATGCAGTCTTCGGCATAGAGCCTAACGATCACGTTCTCTACCTCGACGTAAAGCAGTATCTCGCTAACCAGCGTCAGGGTACAGCTAAGTCTAAGGAGAGAAGCGAGATGAGCGGTTCTACTCGTAAGCTTGGTCGTCAGAAGGGCGGCGGCGGTGCTCGCCGTGGTGATATTAACTCACCTGTACTCGTAGGTGGTGCTCGCGTATTTGGTCCTAAGCCACGTGATTACCGCTTCAAGCTCAACAAGAAGGTAAAGATTCTTGCTCGTAAGTCTGCATTGTCTTATAAGGCACAGGAGAGCGCAATCGTGATGTTGGAAGATTTCACTTTTGAGGCTCCAAAGACTAAAGAATTCTTAAGTGTTCTTAAGAATCTTAAAATCGAGGGCAAAAAGGTACTCTTCGTTTTGCCAGAATCAAATAAAAACGTATATTTGTCTGCACGTAACTTACAGCGCGCTGAGGTTATCCTCGCATCTAACGTCAATTCGTACAAAGTTTTGAACGCTGATGTAGTAGTGATTACTGAGAAGTCGCTTGAGACTATCGACCAGATCTTAACAAAGTAAAAAGGAGATATTAGAATATGGCATTTATTATCAAACCATTGGTTACTGAGAAGATGACCAAGATTACAGACAAGCAGCCTAACCGCTATGGCTTCGTTGTTCGTCCTGAGGCTAATAAGCTCGAGATTAAGAAGGAAGTTGAGAGTCTGTATAATGTTACAGTAGTTGACGTGAACACAATTCGCTACGCTGGCAAGCGCTCTGCTCGTTACACTAAGGCAGGTCTTGTTAAGGGTCAGAAGAATGCGTTCAAGAAGGCAATCGTTACTCTGAAGGAGGGCGATACAATTGATTTTTACAGCAATATTTAAAATAAAAAATGGCAGTACGTAAATTAAAACCGGTTACTCCGGGTCAAAGACACAAGGTTATTGGCACGTTCGAGGATATTACTGCATCCGTGCCAGAGAAGTCTCTCGTTTACGGTAAGCGTTCTACCGGCGGTCGAAACAACACCGGTAAGATGACCGTTCGCTACATTGGCGGTGGTCACAAGCAGAAGTATCGTTTAATCGACTTCAAACGTGAGAAAGATGGTGTTCCAGCAGTTGTTAAGACAATCGAGTACGATCCAAACCGTTCGGCTCGTATCGCGTTGCTTTACTACGCTGATGGTGAAAAACGTTACATTATTGCTCCTAACGGACTTCAGGTAGGCGCTACTTTGATGTCAGGTGCAGAAGCTGCTCCTGAGATTGGTAACTGTCTTCCTTTGGCAAACATCCCTGTAGGTACAGTGATCCACAACATCGAGTTGCGTCCTGGTCAGGGTGCTTTGTTGGTTCGTTCGGCTGGTAATTTTGCTCAGTTGACTTCTCGTGAGGGCAGTTATTGTGTAATTAAGCTCCCTTCTGGTGAAACACGCCAGATTTTGAGTGCTTGTAAGGCTACAGTTGGTAGTGTTGGTAACTCAGACCACGCACTTGAGCAGTCTGGTAAGGCTGGTCGCTCTCGCTGGTTGGGTCGTCGTCCACACAACCGTGGTGTTGTTATGAACCCTGTTGATCACCCAATGGGTGGTGGTGAAGGTCGCCAGAGTGGTGGTCACCCACGTTCACGTAAGGGCTTGTACGCTAAGGGTCTTAAGACTCGCGCACCTAAGAAGCTTTCTAACAAGTATATTATCGAAAGAGCTAACAAAAAATAAAGAGTAAATTATGAGTCGTTCACTTAAAAAGGGTCCATACATCAACGTTTCTCTCGAGAAGAAGATTCTCGCTATGAACGAGAGTGGCAAGAAGAATGTTGTTAAGACATGGGCTAGAGCTTCAATGATATCTCCTGATTTCGTAGGACATACTGTTGCAGTTCATAACGGTAATAAATTTATCCCTGTTTATGTTACAGAGAATATGGTTGGCCACAAGCTTGGAGAGTTCGCTCCAACACGTCGCTTTGGCGGTCACTCTGGTAACAGAAAGTAAGCTAAGGGTTAAACCATTTAAAAATTTAAGTAAATAATGGGAGCAAGAAAACATATTGCGGCTGAAAAATTGAAAGAAGCCCGTAAAAACTTGTACTTCGCTAAGTTGGTAGGCGTTCCTTCTTCTCCACGTAAGATGCGCTATGTTGTAGACATGATTCGTGGTATGGAGGTTAACCGTGCACTCGGAGTACTTCGCTTCTCTAAGAAGCAGGCATCTGCTGACGTTGAGAAATTACTTCGTTCAGCTATCGCTAACTGGGAGGCAAAGAATAATCGCAAGGCTGAAGACGGTGAGCTTTATATCAGTAAGGTCTTCGTTGACGAAGGCGTTACAATGAAACGTATGAGACCTGCACCACAGGGTCGTGGTTATAGAATCCGTAAGCGTTCTAACCATGTTACTCTCTTTGTTGATGCAAAAACTAATGACGAAAAATAATTAAGTAGAATGGGACAGAAAGTTAATCCGATTAGTAACCGACTTGGTGTTATCCGTGGTTGGGATTCAAATTGGTTCGGTGGTAAGAACTTCGGTGACAACCTCGTAGAGGATCAGAAAATCCGTAAGTATCTTAACGAGCGTCTTGCTAAGGCAAGTGTTTCTCGTATCGTTATCGAACGTACATTGAAGCTTGTTACCATTACTATTTGCACAGCCCGTCCAGGTATTGTCATTGGTAAAGGTGGTCAGGATGTAGATAAGTTGAAGGAAGAGTTGAAGAAGCTTTATAAGAAAGATATTCAGATCAACATCTTCGAGGTTAAGAAGCCTGAGCTTGATGCTACCATCGTAGGTAAGAACATCGCGAGCCAGATTGAGCACATGATTGCTTATCGTCGTGCTATCAAGATGGCAGTTGCTAACACTATGCGTGCTGGTGCTGAGGGTATCAAGATTCAGATTACAGGTCGTCTGAACGGTGCTGAAATGGCACGTAAGGAAATGTACAAGGAGGGTCGTACACCTCTCCATACATTCCGTGCAGACATCGACTACTGCCAGTGCGAGGCACTTACCAAGGTAGGTTTGCTTGGCATCAAGGTATGGATTTGCCGTGGTGAGGTTTATGGTAAGGCTGATCTTACTCCAAACTTCTCACAGGACAACAAGAGCAACAACCGTGGTAACGGCCGCTCTAACAACCGTGGTGGTAATCGTAAAAGAAACAATAACCGTTAAATTTTAGAAAGCTATCATGTTACAGCCAAAAAGAGTAAAATATAGAAGACCTCAAGATGGTCGTGGCAATAAGGGCAACGCTCACAGAGGTACACAATTGGCATTCGGTTCTTTCGGCATCAAGACTCTTGAGTCAAAGTGGATCGATAGCCGTCAGATTGAGGCAGCTCGTGTGGCATTGAACCGCTACATGAACCGTCAGGGTCAGGTCTGGATTCGCATTTTCCCTGATAAGCCAATCACTCGTAAGCCAGCCGATGTCCGAATGGGTAAAGGTAAGGGTGATCCAGCAGGATGGGTTGCACCTGTTACACCAGGTCGTATTCTCTTCGAAGTAGAGGGTGTAAGCTTCGACATTGCAAAGGAGGGACTCCGTCTTTGCGCTCAGAAGCTTCCTGTGAAGACTAAGTTTATTGTTAGACGTGATTACGATAAAAACGCTTAATTATGAAGATTGCAGAAATTAAAAATATCGAGACCAAGGAATTGGTTGAGAAGCTGGAGGCAGCAGTTGACGCTTTGAACAAGAAGAAGATCAACCACAACGTAACTCCACTTGAGAATCCATCAGAGATTAAGATTGCTCGTCGTGATATCGCACGTATGAAAACTGAACTTCGTCAGAGAGAACTTAACAAATAATAATGGTCCAGATGGAAACAAGAAATTTAAGAAAAGTAAGACAGGGTGTTGTTATCAGCAACAAGATGGATAAAACCATTGTTATTGCAGCTAAGTTCAAGGAGATGCACCCTATTTATGGTAAGTTTGTCCAGAAGACAAAGAAGTACCATGCACATGACGAGAACAATGAGGCTAACGTAGGTGATACAGTTATGATCATGGAGACTCGTCCTCTGTCTAAGACAAAGAGATGGAGATTAGTTCAAATTGTAGAAAAAGCTAAGTAATTATGATACAGGCAGAATCAAGACTTACAGTATGTGATAACAGCGGTGCTCGCGAGGCTCTTTGCATTCGAGTTCTCGGTGGTACAGGCCGTCGTTACGCTAGCGTTGGTGACGTGATTGTCGTTGCTGTCAAGAACGTTATCCCATCAAGTGATTTGAAGAAGGGTGCAGTATCAAAGGCTTTGATTGTTCGCACAAAGAAGGAGATTCGTCGTGCAGACGGTTCATATATCCGTTTCGACGATAACGCTTGTGTATTGCTCAACAATGCAGGTGAGCTTCGTGGTAGCCGTATCTTCGGCCCTGTTGCTCGTGAGCTTCGTGCAGTTAATATGAAAGTCGTTTCTTTGGCACCTGAGGTTCTTTAATATATTAAAAGTATAAAGTAATGAGTAAGTTACATATTAAGAAAGACGATACCGTTATCGTTATTGCCGGTGCTGATAAGGGCAAGACAGGTAAGGTGCTCAAGGTTCTCGTTGACGAGAATCGTGCCATCGTAGAGGGTGTGCACATGGTATCTAAGAGCACAAAGCCATCTGCTCAGAATCCTCAGGGAGGCATCGTAAAGCAGGAGGCTCCTATTCATATCTCAAATTTGAGTTTGATCGATCCTAAGAGTGGCAAGGCTACTCGCGTTGCTATCAAGCATGAGGGTAAAAACGTTGTTCGCATCGCTAAAAAGTCAGGGGAGGAAATCAAGTAATGGATACAGCACAGTTAAAGAAAGTATATAAGGAGACAATCGCTCCTGCTCTTCAGAAGCAGTTCAACTATTCTTCAGCAATGGAGATTCCAGTTTTGAAGAAGATTGTCATCAACCAGGGTCTCGGTGACGCTACACAGGACAAGAAGATTGTTGACGTAGCTATCAACGAGATTACTGCTATCACCGGTCAGAAGGCTGTTGCTACATATTCTAAGAAGGATATCGCAAACTTCAAGCTTCGTAAGAAGATGCCTATCGGTGTTATGGTAACATTGCGTCGTGAGCGTATGTACGAGTTCTTGGAGAAGCTCGTTCGTGTTTCTCTTCCTCGTATCCGCGACTTCAAGGGTATTGAGAGCAAGTTCGATGGCCGTGGTAACTACACATTGGGTATCACAGAGCAGATCATCTTCCCAGAGATCAACATCGATGAGATTGACCGTATTCAGGGTATGAACATCACCTTCGTTACAACTGCCAAGACAGACGAGGAAGGTTTTGCACTTCTGAAGGCATTCGGTCTTCCATTCAAGAACGCAAATAAAGATTAAGAGATATGGCAAAAGAATCAATGAAAGCTCGCGAGATTAAGCGTGCAAAGCTTGTAGCTCGTTACGCTGAGAAGCGCGAAGCTCTGAAAAAGATTATTGCAACTTCTAATGATCCAGCCGAAGCATACGAGGCAGCTCGTAAGCTTCAGGCTATCCCTAAGAATGCAAACCCTATCCGTCTTCACAACCGTTGCAAGATCACTGGTCGTCCAAAGGGTTATATCCGCCAGTTCGGTCTTTCACGTATCCAGTTCCGTGAGATGGCTTCTGCAGGTTTGATTCCAGGTGTTAAGAAGGCAAGCTGGTAATCTTTACAGGCAAGGAATTTTTTATTATTTAATATTGTCGGGGTAGTCCCGATTAATTAAACATTTATATTTTATGACAGATCCAATAGCAGATTATCTGACAAGACTCAGAAACGCAATCATGGCTCATCACCGTGTTGTAGAAGTTCCTGCGTCTAACTTGAAGAAAGAGATTACAAAGATCCTCTTCGAGAAAGGTTACATCCTCAACTACAAGTTTGTAGAGGATGGTCCTCAGGGCTCAATCAAGGTTGCCTTGAAGTACAACCCAACTACAAAGCAAAACGCTATCAAGTGTTTGAAGCGCGTGTCAACTCCAGGTTTGCGTAAGTACACTGGTTACAAGGACATGCCAAGAGTAATTAACGGATTAGGTATTGCTATCTTATCTACATCCAAAGGTGTAATGACAGACAAAGAGGCTTCTGATCTTAAGATCGGTGGCGAGGTTCTTTGCTATATTTATTAATTGGAGGCTTTTATATGTCTAGAATAGGAAAATTGCCAATTAGTATCCCTGCAGGTGTTACTGTAAACTATGACAACGATTCACACGTTTGTACAGTAAAGGGCCCTAAGGGTGAACTTTCTCAGTGGATTGATCCATCTATCAAGTTTATCAACGCAGATGGTCAGATTAGCTTTGAAATCGATGAAAATAGTCCTGTAAATGTTAAGCAGAAGCAGGCTTTCCACGGTTTGTATCGCTCTCTCGTTAACAACATGGTTGTTGGCGTTAGCGCTGGTTATACAAAGGTTTTGGAATTGGTAGGTGTTGGTTATCGTGTTTCTAACCAGGGCAACTTGATTGAGTTCGCTTTGGGTTACACTCACCCTATTTTCATCCAGTTGCCTAAGGAGATTAAGGTTGAGACTAAGTCTGAAAGAAACCAGAACCCAATCTTGACATTGGAGTCATGCGACAAGCAGTTGTTGGGACTCGTTTGTGCAAAAATTCGTTCTTTCCGCAAGCCAGAGCCTTATAAGGGTAAGGGTATTCTCTTCAAGGGTGAAGTTATTCGCAGAAAGTCTGGTAAGAGTGCTTCAGCTAAGTAATTTTAATTATTTACGATTATGACAACAAAGAAAGTAGAAAGACGAATTAAGATAAAGTTCCGCATTCGCAAGAATGTTAACGGAACAGCTGAGCGTCCACGTCTCAGTGTATTCCGCTCTAACAAGCAGATTTACGCTCAGGTTATTAATGATTTGACAGGCACTACACTTGCATCAGCTTCTTCACTCGGTTTGGAGAAGATGCCTAAGCAGGAGCAGGCAACCAAGGTTGGCGAGCTCATCGCTGAGAAGGCAAAGGCTGCTGGCGTTGAGAAAGTAGTTTTCGACCGTAACGGTTATCTCTACCACGGTCGCGTAAAGCAGTTGGCTGACGGTGCTCGTAATGGTGGTCTTAAATTTTAAACGATTATGGCAATGGATAAAGTAAAGGTAAATAACGAAGAAGTACTTAAGGATCGCTTGGTTGCAATCAACCGTGTCACTAAGGTTACCAAGGGTGGTCGTACTTTCACATTCGCTGCTATCGTCGTTGTAGGTGACGGTAACGGTGTTATCGGTTACGGTCTTGGTAAGGCAGGTGAGGTTACAGCTGCTATTGCTAAGGGTACTGAGGCTGCTAAGAAGAACCTGGTTAAAGTTCCTATACTCAAGGGTACAGTTCCTCACGAGGTTGAGACAGCTTTCGGTGGTGCTAAGGTTCTCATCAAGCCAGCTGCTGCCGGTACTGGTTTGAAGGCCGGTGGTGCTATGCGTGCTGTTCTTGAGAGCGTAGGTATCAAGGACGTTATTGCAAAGTCTAAGGGTTCATCTAATGCCCACAACCTGGTAAAGGCTACTATCGCTGCTCTCGCAGAGATGCGTGATGCTTACACTGTAGCAGGTGAGCGTGGTATCAGTATGGATAAAGTATTTAACGGTTAATTAGGATTTATCGAATATGGCAACAATTAAAGTCAAGCAGATTAAGAGTAAGATCGGTGCTCCAGTTGATCAGAAGCGTACACTCGCTTGTCTGGGTCTCCGCAAGATTTCTCAGGTTGTTGAGGTAGAGGATACTCCTAGCAACCGTGGTATGATCCGTAAGGTTCATCACCTCGTAAGTGTAGTTGATTAATTAATCTCAAAAAATTAGGAACGATTATGAAATTAAATAATTTGAAACCTGCTGCAGGTTCTACCCATTCACGTCGTCGTATTGGTCGTGGTCCAGGTTCTGGTCTCGGTGGTACTTCTACACGTGGTCACAAGGGTGCCAAGGCTCGTTCTGGTTATAAGAGAAAGATTGGTTTCGAAGGTGGTCAGATGCCATTGCAGCGTCGTGTTCCAAAGGCTGGTTTCAAGAATATCAACCATAAGGAGTACTTCGCAGTAAACCTTTCAACTCTTCAGGCTCTTGCAGAAGCAAAGAACCTTACAAAGATCGGTATTGAGGAACTCAAGGCAGCTGGTCTTACCAATGGTAAGGAGCTCGTTAAGGTTCTCGGTAACGGTGAACTTACAGCAAAATTGGAAGTTGAAGCTAATGCTTTCTCAAAGACTGCCGAAGAAGCAATCAAGGCAGTAGGTGGTAACGCAACTATAATCTAAGTAATGAAAAAGTTTATTGAGACACTAAAGAACTGTTGGAAGATTGAGGACCTCCGTCAGAGACTTCTCATTACTCTTCTGTTTACGGCTATTTACCGTTTTGGCTCGTTTGTGGTACTTCCGGGTATCAATCCGAGCATGTTGGAAAAATTGCAGTCGCAGACCTCAGGCGGTCTTATGTCGCTTTTGGACATGTTCTCTGGTGGTGCATTTTCTAATGCGTCTATCTTCGCATTGGGAATTATGCCTTATATCTCAGCTTCAATTGTTATGCAGCTTCTTGCTGTCGCTGTACCTTACTTCCAGAAGATGCAGCGCGAGGGCGAGAGCGGCCGCAAGAAAATACAATGGTACACTAGAGTCCTGACTGTAGCCATCCTGGTCTTTCAGGCTCCTAGTTACCTTCTGAATTTGAAGATGCAGGCTGCTAACGCTTTGGCAACGGGTATTAGCTGGACCGTCTTTATGATTCCAGCTACTATCATCCTTGCAGCAGGAAGTATGTTTATTCTCTGGCTTGGTGAGCGTATCACGGATAAGGGAGTTGGTAATGGTATCTCTCTCATCATTATGATTGGTATCATCGCTCGTTTGCCTCAGGCATTCGTACAGGAGATGACCTCTCGTTTGCAGGCTATCTCTGGTGGTGGTTTGATCATGTTCATTGTAGAGATCCTTATTCTCTACGCTGTAGTTTGTGCCTCAATTCTTCTGGTACAGGGTACACGTAAGATCCCGGTTCAGTACGCTAAGCGCTTGGTTGGTAACAAGCAGTATGGTGGTGCACGTCAGTACATCCCATTGAAGCTTTTCGCAGCCAACGTAATGCCTATCATCTTTGCACAGGCTTTGATGTTCATTCCATTGGCATTAGTTCGCTACCAGTCTGAAAATGCAAGTAGCGTTGTTCAGCAGCTGATGGATAACCGCAGTTTACTTTATAATGTAATCTATGTAATCCTCGTGATTGCGTTTACATATTTCTACACTGCTATTACATTGAACCCAACTCAGATGGCGGAGGATATGAAGCGTAACAATGGTTTCATTCCAGGTGTTAAGCCAGGTAAGGATACCGCTGAGTACATTGATACCGTAATGTCTCGTATTACTTTACCAGGTTCATTATTTATTGCATTTATTGCGATTATGCCAGCTCTTGCAGGACTTCTTGATGTGCAGCAGGCCTTCTCACAATTCTTCGGAGGTACTTCTCTGTTGATTTTGGTAGGTGTTGTGATTGACACATTGCAGCAGATCGAGAGTCATTTGCTTATGCGCCACTATGATGGTCTTCTCAATTCAGGCCATACTCGTCAGGGTGGTGTTGCTGCATATTAATCTTTATCTTTTGAAATGCAGATATTTCTGAAGACAGAGGATGAAATTAACCTGATGCGCAAGGCTAACCAACTCGTTGGTGCAACGCTTGCGGAATTAGGTAAACATATAAAACCAGGTGTAACGACTCTCCATTTGGATAGGGTAGCCGAGGAGTTCATCCGTGATCACGGTGCGATTCCAACGTTCAAGAATTTTCCTAATCCTTATGGAGAGCCTTTTCCCGCTAGTATATGTACTTCCATCAATGATGTAGTAGTACATGGTATTCCTAGTGAGAAGGACGTGCTGAAGGATGGTGATATTATCTCCATCGACTGCGGCACCCTTTTAGAAGGTTTCAACGGTGACAGTTGCTATACTTTCGCTGTTGGAGAGATAACTTCCGATGTTCAACAACTCCTTAAGGTAACTAAAGAATCTTTGTACCTGGGTATCGAACAGGCTGTGGCAGGAAAGCATTTGGGTGATATTGGTTACGCCGTACAGACTCATTGCCAGCAATATGGTTATGGGGTAGTACGAGAGCTAATAGGTCATGGCATTGGCAGGGCTATGCACGAGGATCCTCCCGTTCGTAATTACGGCAGTCGTGGTTCCGGCATTCTGTTAAAGGAAGGTATGTGCTTGGCTATAGAGCCGATGATAACAATGGGCGACCGTCAAATTGGCTTGCTCCCCGACAAGTGGAGCATAGTTACTAGAGATCGTCAACCAGCTGCTCATTTTGAGCATACAATCGTTGTTCGAAAAGGTAAAGCTGAAATTTTATCTTCATTCGTAGAAGTTGAACATTTAGAAGGACAAAAAATTTAATTATGGCAAAACAGGCCGCTATTGAGCAAGATGGAACAATTGTAGAGGCATTATCAAATGCTATGTTCCGCGTTGAATTGGAGAATGGTGTTGACATTACTGCCCACATCTCTGGTAAGATGAGAATGCATTACATCAAGATTTTACCTGGTGATAAGGTGAAGGTGGAAATGAGTCCATACGACTTGACTAAGGGTAGAATTGTTTTTAGATACAAATAATTATCACATATAAGGTTATGAAGACAAGAGCATCATTGAAGAAGCGTTCAGCTGATTGCAAGATCGTACGTCGTAAGGGTCGTCTCTTCGTTATCAACAAGAAGAACCCTAAGATGAAATTGCGTCAGGGCTAATGTTAAAGTTCTGTAAAAGTATGGCTCTTTCAAAAAAAAGTTGTACTTTTGCACCGCTTTTAACGCAAAGTATTAATTTTTTAATTTTTTATTAAACAATGGCAATAAGAATTGTTGGAGTAGATTTGCCCCAGAATAAGCGTGGCGAAATCGCATTGACCTATATCTATGGTATCGGTCGAAGTAGTTCAGCAAAGATATTGGATAAGGCAGGTGTAAGCCGTGACCTGAAAGTCAGCGAGTGGTCTGACGATCAGGCAGCCAAGATCCGTGAAATTATCGGCGCTGAGTTCAAGGTTGAAGGTGATCTCCGTTCTGAGATCCAGATGAACATTAAGCGACTGATGGATATTGGTTGCTATCGTGGAGTTAGACATCGTAATGGTCTTCCAGTTCGCGGTCAGAGCACAAAGAATAATGCTCGTACTCGCAAGGGTAAGAAGAAGACTGTTGCTAATAAGAAGAAGGCTACTAAGTAATTCTAAGGAGGAAATTAATTATGGCAAAGCAAAAAGCAACATCTAAGAAGAGAAACGTACGCGTTGACGCAATCGGTCAGCTTCACGTACATAGCTCATTCAACAACATCATTGTATCTCTTGCTAACAACGAGGGTCAGGTTATCTCTTGGTCTTCAGCTGGTAAGATGGGTTTCCGTGGTTCTAAGAAGAACACTCCTTATGCTGCTCAGATGGCTGCAGAGGATTGTGCAAAGGTAGCTTTCGACCTTGGACTTCGCAAGGTTAAGGCATACGTAAAGGGTCCAGGTAACGGTCGTGAGTCTGCTATCCGTGCCGTACATGGTGCAGGTATCGAGGTAACTGAGATCGTTGACGTAACTCCATTACCACACAACGGATGTCGCCCTCCAAAGCGTCGTCGTGTATAATAGCATTCATTGATACAAACAATATAGCATTTTATAAATATTATGGCTAGATATATAGGTCCGAAATCTAAAATTGCGCGTCGTTTTGGTGAGCCAATCTTCGGCGCAGACAAAGTTTTGTCCAAGAGAAACTTCCCTCCTGGACAGCATGGCAACAACCGTCGTCGCAAGATGTCTGAGTATGGTGTCATGTTGGCAGAGAAGCAGAAGGCTAAGTACACTTACGGTGTATTAGAGCGTCAGTTCCGTAATATGTTTGAGAAGGCTGCTAAGGCTGAGGGTATTACTGGTGAGGTTCTTCTCCAGAATCTCGAGTGCCGACTCGACAACGTGGTATTCCGTCTTGGTATCGCTCCTACTCGTGCTGCTGCACGTCAGTTGGTGGGTCACAAGCACATCACTGTTGATGGCAAGGTAGTTAATATCCCTTCATTTGCAGTTAAGCCAGGTATGGTAGTTGCCGTTCGTGAGAAGTCTAAGTCTCTCGAGGTAATCGAGGCAGCACTTGCTGGTTTCAATCATAGCAAGTACCCATGGATTGAGTGGGACGACAATTCTAAGAGTGGCAAGTTCTTGCACAAGCCAGAGCGTGCTGACATTCCAGAGAATATTAAGGAGCAGTTAATCGTTGAGTTGTACTCTAAATAAATCATTAAATTAATGGCGATATTAGCATTTCAAAAACCTGATAAAGTAGTAATGCTGGAGGCTGACAACCAGTTCGGAAAGTTCGAGTTCCGTCCGTTGGAGCCTGGCTTTGGTGTTACCATCGGTAACGCCTTGCGCCGCATTCTCCTTTCATCATTGGAGGGTTACGCTGTGAACACCATCCGCATCGCGGGTGTTGAGCACGAGTTCTCTTCAGTTCCTGGTGTAAAGGAAGATGTTACCAACATTATCTTGAATCTCAAGCAAGTTCGATTCAAGCAAGTAGTAGAAGAATTCGAGAATGAGAAAGTTAGTATCACCGTTGAGAATTCTACAGAATTCAAGGCTGGTGATATAGGCAAGTATCTGACTGGATTTGAAGTGTTAAACCCTGATTTGGTGATTTGTCATTTAGACTCCAAAGCTTCGATGCAGATTGATCTGACAATTAATAAGGGACGTGGATATGTTCCTGCTGATGAGAATCGTCAATTCTGCACAGACGTTAACGTTCTCCCAATCGATTCCATCTACACCCCTATCCGTAACGTAAAGTATGCTGTTGAGCCATATCGTGTTGAACAGAAGACCGACTATGACAAGCTCATACTCGAAGTTACAACAGATGGTTCCATTAGTCCTAAGGATGCGCTGAAAGAGGCTGCGAAGATCCTTATCTATCACTTTATGCTCTTCTCTGATGAGAAGATTACCCTGGAGAGTCCTGATCAGGATACCAACCAGGAGTTTGATGAGGAGGTTCTTCACATGCGCCAGTTGCTCAAGACTCGTCTCGAAGATATGAACCTCAGTGTTCGTGCGCTCAACTGCTTGAAGGCAGCTGATGTAGATACCTTGGGTGATTTGGTTCAGTTTAACAAGACTGACCTCTTGAAGTTCCGCAACTTCGGTAAGAAATCGCTCTCAGAGCTTGATGATTTGCTCGAGAGTCTGAATCTGTCTTTTGGAACAGATATTTCAAAGTATAAATTAGACAAGGATGCGTAATGCATCCTTTGTCCAAAAAGAACAAAAATTAAAATGAGACACAATAAGAAATTCAACCATTTAGGTCGTACTGCTTCTCATCGTAACGCGATGTTGGCTAACATGGCTGCATCACTTATCTTGAGTGAGCACAAAAGAATCACTACGACCCTCGCAAAGGCAAAGGCTCTTAAGAAGTATGTTGAGCCACTGATCACACGTTCAAAGAATGATACAACTACATCACGTCGTGTTGTTTTCCGTTATCTTCAGAACAAGTACGCTGTGAAGGCTCTCTTCGGTGAGGTAGCTGAGAAGGTAGCTAACCGTCCTGGTGGTTACACTCGCGTTATCAAGTTGGGTACCCGTCAGGGTGACGCAGCTGAGATTGCTTTCATCGAGCTCGTTGACTTTGATGAGAACATGGCTAAGACTCCTAAGGCTGCTAAGAAGACTCGTCGTAGTCGCAAGGCTACAAAGGCTGAGGAGGCTCCTGCAACTGAGGCTCCTGCAACTGAAGAGGCTGCAGCTGAATAAGTTACAACTGATCTCACTATATATAAGCGCTTCTGTCGTTAGACAGATGCGCTTTTTTTGTTTGACTAGCTCTGCTTTTCCCTAGGATAGTTGATGATGTCTTTCCGGATTTAGGGGATTCCCTAACGTTATTTAGGGATTCTTTCTTGATGTTTTCAATAAATAGTTGTACTTTTGCAGCAGAATTAAATGATAGGGTTATGAAAAAGGTGATACTTTTGATGCTCTGCTCTTCCCTGGTGATGGGCAGTTGCGATACATATACTGGCAGTGGAGCCTACGCAGGAGGTTCCATCGGTTCCATTCTGGGTTCTGCCATCGGTGGATTGTCCGGTGGACCCAGAGGCTCTGACATGGGAACCATCATCGGAATGGCTGGCGGAGCTGTTGTAGGTGCAGTTATCGGAAGTCAGGCTGATCAGGCGCAGGCTGACCGTGAAGCAGCCTACCAGCAGGATAGGGCAGAGCGACGCTCCGGTTATCCTGGAAACACACGTCGCTATCCTACGAATCCTCGAAACAACCGCTCTTCTAATGATGGAGAGAATGAGGTTTATGATTACGGCAATACTCCCGTAACTGATAATCCGGAGATCTTTGATTCCAACAATGGTGGAGATGACCGTCTCTATGATTTCAAGGGCAAGGACTATACCGGCGATTACAGTGCCCAGCAGCCTACTACTTCTTTGCCTACCGCTACCGTAGAGGAGCTTGGTGCCCGATTCTCCTATTCTCCTACTTTGGAGATTGTGAATGCCCGCTTTGTTGATGATAACGAAGATAACTGTTTGAATCGCAATGAAACCTGCAAGGTGATATTCGAGATACTCAACCGAGGTCATAAGCCGGTTTACGATGTTGTTCCAACCGTGGTTGAAACAACCGGCAACAAACATATCTTCATTTCGCCGAGTATCCATGTCGAGAAGATTTCCCCAGGATCGGGTGTTCGATACACCGCAATGGTAAAAGCGGATAGAAAGTTAAAGGATGGAATGGCACGGTTCTGTGTGAGTGTGATTCATGAGGGCAAATCCATTTCCAAGGTCAATGAATTCAATATCCCTACCAAGAGATAATAATCCCCTAGTAGTTGCAACATAAAATCAAAAAAAGCAAGAAACAGCTTGATTGCTGGTTCTTGCTTTTTTCTTTTTGGGGGAGTATAAAGCTTTTGCCCTTTCAGGGCGTATTGTACATTGTTGGTTTACCCAGGGTGTTGCCCTGGGCTAGGAGCTTTTGCCCTTTCAGGGCGTATTGTACATAGCTGGTTTACCCAGGGTGTTGCCCTGGGCTAGGAGCTTTTGCCCTTTCAGGGCGTATTGTACATTGTTGGTTTACCCAGGGTGTTGCCCTGGGCTAGGAGCTTTTGCCCTTTCAGGGCGTATTGTACATTGTTGGTTTACCCAGGGTGTTGCCCTGGGCTAGGAGCTTTTGCCCTTTCAGGGCGTATGGCGGTGATGAGGGGCTTTTTCCTTTGCTTCGACCTTGGCTTTAGCTTTTTCCTTTGCCTCGATCTTGGCTTCAGCCTTCTCCCTTGCCTTTTCCTTCTTTTCGAAATAATATTTTGGTTCAAACTCAGCCATTTCGAAATCTATCTTCGGGAGCTTGCTGTCCTCAGGCTTGAAAGGAACAGGGTTATCCAGTCTTTCTACCTTCACCGTAGCCACACCCTGCGAAATCATGTCGATTTCTTTCGCGGCTGCCCAGGAAAGGTCAATGATTCTTCCCCTTCCGAACGGACCACGGTCGATCACTTCAACGATTACACTCTTGTCATTTCTCAGATTCGTAATCTTCAGCATTGTGCCGAAGGGATAATAACGGTGTGCACACGTCAGACTGTCATGGTGGATTCTCTGTCCACTTGCCGACCTGGCACCCGTGGCACGTTTAGAGTAATAGGATGCCTTGCCACGCTGATGCTTCTGGCCGCAGCATGGGATACATGATAATGTACTCAGAAATGTACTCAATAATGCTATGATAAATAATCTTCTTTTCATAACTTCTCGATATTTTCTTTGCAAATATATAAAAAAACGATGAAAAATGCAAGAAAATCTCAGAAAATCAGTATCTTTGCACGATAATTCGCTACACATATGGAAAATAATGTACCCCAAGAGTGGAATAAGTTCTATTTGAAAGACGTATCATTTGTGAATCTCATGATGCGACGTATCTACAATGTCTTGATTGTAGCCAACCCTTACGATGCGTTCATGCTAGAAGATGATGGACGCATCGAGGAGAAGATATATAATGAGTATATGGAGCTGGGACTCCGTTATCCCCCAACCTTCACCCAGGTCTCAACCACCGAAGAGGCAGCCCAGGTGCTGCGCTCCACCGTCATCGACCTCGTCATCTGTATGCCGGGCAATGCCGACAACGATGCCTTCGATGTGGCGCGTGATATCAAGGGCAAGTTCCCGAATATCCACTGCGTGGTACTCACCCCGTTCTCCCACGGCATCACCAAGCGAATGGAGAACGAAGACCTCAGCATCTTCGATTACGTATTCTGCTGGCTGGGCAACACCAACCTCATCCTCTCCATCATCAAGCTCATTGAGGATAAGATGAACCTGGAGCACGATATCCGGGAGGCAGGCGTGCAGATGATACTCCTGGTAGAAGACTCCGTGCGCTTCTACAGTTCCATCCTGCCCAACCTCTACAACTATATCCTCGAGCAGAGCAAGAATTTTTCCAAGGAAGCCCTCAACCGCCATGCTGCCACGATGCGAATGCGTGGCCGTCCGAAGGTGGTGCTCGCCCGTACCTACGAAGAGGCGCAGAAACTCTACGATAAGTATTCCAACAACACCCTGGGTGTCATCAGCGATGCCCGATTCCCGTTGAAGAGTGCCGCCAAGGCTTTCGGCAACGAGGTGGAGCAGGAGGCGAATCCCGAGCACGGCACCGATACCTTCGGACGTGAGAAATGTCCTGATGCCGGATTGCGTCTCTTCCGTTACATCCGCAAGACCGATCCGTTCGTGCCGCTCATCATCGAGAGTTCCGAGAGCGACAACCGTGCCAAGGCAGAAGCCGAGGGATTCCGCTTTGTAGATAAGAACTCCAAGAAGATGAGTGTGGATCTCCGTCGCCTGATGGAGGAGCACATGGGCTTCGGCGATTTCATCTTCCGTGACCCGAAAACCCACGAGGAAATCATGCGCATCCGCAGTCTGAAGGAGTTGCAGGATAACATCTTCAACATCCCCAACGATTCGATGCTCTATCATATCAGCCGCAACCACATGAGCCGCTGGCTCTGTGCCCGTGCCATCTTCCCGGTTTCCGCCTTCCTGAAGCACGTCACCTGGGAGAAGCTGCAGGATGTGGATGCCCACCGGCAGATCATCTTCGATGCCATCGTGCAGTACCGTCACATGAAGAACCTGGGAGTGGTTGCCGTGTTCGACCGTATGAAGTTCGATAAGTATGCCCATTTTGCCCGCATCGGCGAAGGATCGCTGGGCGGAAAGGGCAGGGGACTAGCCTTCCTCGACAACATCATCAAGCGCCATCCCGAGTTCAACCAGTATGAGAATGCCACCGTGCAGATTCCGAAGACCGTGGTGCTCTGTACCGATATCTTCGACGAGTTCATGATGAGCAACAATCTCTATCCGATAGCCTTGAGCGATGCCAGCGATGATGAAATCCTGAAGCACTTCCTCCATGCGCAGCTGCCCGATTCGCTGATAGCCGACTTCTTCACCTTCTTCGAGGCAACGAAGAGTCCTATCGCCATCCGTTCCAGTTCGCTGCTCGAGGATGCCCACTATCAGCCTTTCGCCGGTATCTATTCCACCTATATGATACCTTATCTCGCGGATAAGTATCAGATGCTCCAGATGCTCGCCTGCGCCATCAAGGGCGTGTATGCCTCGGTGTTCTATCGCGATTCCAAGGCATACATGACCGCCACCCGCAACGTCATCGACCAGGAGAAGATGGCAGTAATCCTGCAGGAGGTGGTGGGCAAGGACTACGGCACCCGCTATTATCCTACGATGAGTGGCGTGCTCCGTTCGCTCAACTATTATCCTGTCGGCGATGAGGAGGCAGAGGAGGGCATAGCCAGTCTTGCCCTCGGATTGGGCAAGTATATCGTGGATGGCGGTCAGACCCTCCGCGTCTGTCCGTATCATCCGCATCAGGTGCTGCAGACGTCCGAGACGGAGATGGCGCTGCGCGATACCCAGACCCAGTTCTATGCTCTCGACACCCGGCACGTGGGCGATGACTTCAAGGTGGATGACGGATTCAATATCCTCAAGTTCCGTGTGAAGGATGCGGTAGAAGACCAGAGTCTCAACTACATCGCCTCTACCTTCGACCCTTACGATCAGGTCATCAACGACGGTGTGTATGAAACCGGCCGCAAGCTCATCACCTTTGCCGGAGTGCTCCAGCACGATGTGGTACCCCTGCCGGAACTCATGCAGATGTCGATGAAGTGCGGTTCCGAGGCGATGCGCCGACCGGTGGAGATTGAGTTTGCCTGCAATATCCATGCCGACAAGACCTGTGATTTCTATCTCCTCCAGATCCGTCCGATCGTGGATGCCAAGGAGATGCTCGACGAGGATGTCAGGGCGATACCGGATGCCGACTGTCTGCTCCGTTCCCACAACTCCCTGGGTCATGGCATCAGCGAGGATGTCACCGATGTGGTGTATGTGAAATACGATGACCACTTCTCGGCGATGAACAACTTCTATGTAGCCGATGATATCGAGCGCATCAACCGCAAGTTCCTGGCAGATGGCAAGAATTATGTGCTGATAGGTCCGGGCCGCTGGGGATCGAGCGATCATTACCTGGGCGTACCGGTCAAGTGGCCGCATATCAGTGCCGCCCGCGTCATCGTAGAGGTGGCATTGAAGAATTACAACATCGATCCGAGTCAGGGCACCCACTTCTTCCAGAACCTCACCTCTTTCGGCGTGGGCTATTTCACGGTAGATACGAATACCGGGGAGGGAGGCTTCGTAAACAAGGAGATATTGGATGCGATGCCAGCCGTAGAAGAGACGCAGTATGTGCGCCATGTACGCTTCGACCGTCCGCTCAGAATCCTGATGGATGGCAAGAAGCAGGAGGGAGCCGTCCTGCATCCGCAGGAATAGGCTCCCGGCACTGCCGGCATCAAGAATAAAAAAGTGTTAAAGAAATAGAATAAAAAATGTTGAACCAAGAAACAGAAAACCATTCAGTGAGCGACAAGAAATATCTTGTTCCGTTCATTCTCATCACGTCGCTCTTCTTCTTGTGGGGCTTCGCGCGTGCCATTCTCGATGTGCTCAACAAGCACTTCCAGAATGCCCTGCACATCAGTATCACCCAGTCTGCCCTGATCCAGGTAACTACCTATCTGGGTTATTTCCTCATGGCTATACCGGCGGGCATCTTCATCAATAAGTATGGTTATCGCCGGGGCGTGGTGTTCGGCCTCCTGCTCTTCGGTCTGGGTGCCATCTTCTTTATTCCGGGGGCATCGATAGGCAGCTTCTCAGCCTTCCTCTTCTGCCTCTTCGTCATCGGATGCGGACTGGTGTTCCTCGAAACAGCCGCCAATCCATACGTTACCGAACTGGGTGCCAGGGAGACCGCTACCAGCCGATTGAACCTCTCGCAGTCGTTCAATGGACTGGGCAGCATCTTTGCCACCTTCTGCATCGGTCAGTTCCTCTTCAATGATACGCAGCAGGGCGGCAATGTGGTCATACCTTATGCCATCCTGGGCGTTCTGGTACTTTCCATCGCCGTGGTGTTCTCCCGTGTCGATCTGCCTGAAATCCAGCACCAGCAGACGAAGGAAGACAAGGCGAAGGGCAGCAATATCGCCAAGCTCTTTGCCAACCACAGGATGTTCGTCTTCGGTCTCTTCGCCCTCCTGAGCTACGAGGTGGCCGAGATCTCCATCAATTCCTACTTCATCAATTTCGTCACCGGCATGCATTGGATGAGCGACCGCACCGCCTCTCTCGTCCTCACCCTCGCCCTGGCGTTCTTCATGGTAGGCAGATTCCTGGGCAGCTGGATCATGCGCCATATCCAGGCAACCACCATGCTCCTCATCTGTGCCGTGGGCAGCGTGGTCTGCATCGGCCTGGTGCTTTGCGATCTGGGCATCGTGTCGCTGGTAGCCCTGGTTGGCAACTATCTTTTCGAGGCAATCATGTTCCCTACCATCTTCAGCATCGCCCTCACGGGATTGGGCAATCTCACCAAGTCGGCATCCTCGCTCCTGATGATGACTCCGATAGGCGGATGCGGCTTCCTGCTGATGGGAATGATAGCCGATACCACCCATGTCACCCTGCCTTTCGTGGTACCGTTTATCGGTTTCCTCATCGTCTTGGCTTATGCCGTTCGGGAGTACAAATTGCAAAGTGCAATTAGCAAATAAAGGGTTTTAGGCGGCTAAAAAGGGGGAATTAACTTTTTTAACTCGCTTGTAACACGAAAAAGTAAGCATATTTTTTGCCGTCTCAAAAGAAAAAGTTAAATTTGCAGTCGGTTATGGTGGGTGCGTCTAGAATCCATCTGATAAAAATGAATAGAATGTTTCATTAAACAATAAAATTAATAACAATTATGGCAGTAGATTACAAGAAAATCGGTCTTGTGAACACGAAGGAAATGTTCGCAAGAGCTATCAAGGGCGGTTGGGCCGTTCCTGCTTTCAACTTCAACAACTTGGAGCAGCTCCAGGCTATCATCCAGGCTTCTTCAAACTTGAAGTCACCAGTTATCCTCCAGGTATCTAAGGGTGCTCGTAAGTATGCTAACCCTACATTGCTCCGCTACATGGCAGAGGGTGCTGTAGAGTATGCTAAGGAGTTGGGTTGCAACCATCCTGAGATCGTTCTCCACCTCGATCACGGTGATAGCTTCGAGACATGTAAAGACTGTGTAGATTTCGGTTTCTCTTCTGTAATGATCGATGGTTCTGCTCTTCCATACGAGGAGAACATTGCATTGACAAAGAAGGTTGTTGATTACGCTCATCAGTTCGGTGTAACTGTAGAGGGTGAGCTCGGTGTCCTCGCTGGTGTTGAGGATGACGTAGTTGCTGAGGAGTCTCACTATACAAAGCCTGAGGAGGTTGTTGATTTCGCTACACGTACAGGTGTTGATTCATTGGCTATCTCTATCGGTACTTCTCACGGTGCTTACAAGTTCAAGCCAGAGCAGTGCACACGTGACCCTAAGACTGGTCACCTCGTTCCTCCTCCATTGGCATTCGACGTATTGGCAGCAGTTGAGGAGCAGCTTCCTGGTTTCCCTATCGTTCTCCACGGTTCTTCTTCAGTTCCTCAGGAGTATGTTGATATCATCAACAAGTTCGGTGGTAAGTTGCCAGATGCAGTTGGTATCCCAGAGGATCAGTTGACTAAGGCTTCTGAGAGCGCTGTTTGCAAGATCAATATCGACTCTGACTCTCGTCTTGCTTTCACAGCAGGTGTTCGTGAGACATTGGCTGAGCACCCAGAGTACTTCGACCCACGTCAGTACTGCGGTAAGGCTCGTGAGTACATGGTTGACCTCTATAGCCACAAGATCAAGGATGTTCTTCATTCTGACAACAAGTTGGCTAACCTCGACTAATCTTCGAGATTTATCAACCCAAAATAATAGCGGGAATCCTCCGGGGTTTCCGCTTTTTTAATGCCCTTTTCTTTCATCTTTCTTTCGCTTTTCTTTCATTTTGTTATGTAACAGGATTGTTGTGTGCGTAAACGTTGTGCTTCTTTACATAATTTAACCTAAAATATTTGGAGCGTATTACTTTTTTCTCTAAATTTGTACTCGAACAAAAGTAGGAAGTACATTTTATATTCTTGTATATCATTTGTATATTGTAAAAGATGATTTAGGCCGAAAGGTTATTTTTGGAAGTCTTCCTGAGTACTGCCTTAGGGCAGATGCTTGTAAGAGGAGATCAGGTTTAAATGATTGAATAACAATTAGTAAATGATAAAATATGAAAAAGTTTTTTGGAATGGTCATCACTTGTATGGTGGCATTGGGTTTAGTAAGCTGCAGTGCGGCTGACGATGATTTGACGGGCGATACAACAACACGCGTCAACACCGTTACGACGAAGTCTAACTTCTCACTGCTCAGTTATTCACAGACAACTGGTGCTGAGGTAAATGAAACCTCTAACATCAATGGTGAGAACAACGAGAAGCTGGTATGCAAGGTTCTTTCTGGTGGTCAGTTGCAGTTGACTCACAAGAATGTAATCTTTGATGAGGGCACAAATATCAAGTTTGACTCTCAGTTAGTTGGCAACAAGATTATCATCACCGAGACAGGCGATTACGGCAAGTCTGGTAAGTATGGTTATTACACACTTGTTGCGAAGGTTGGAATAGTTAAAGATGGTGACTATGTGATCGTAGTTAAGAGAAACGAGCACACTCGCGAGGAGTTCAATATGCATTACGACTCTACAAAGGCGAAATAAGGTAGAATATATGATTAATACAATACCTTACGATTATGATTCAATATAAATAGGTAGAATAGAAAATATAATATAGAAAGTGAATTTAAAGTGTGATTAAAGAATGTAATTGAATAATTAAATAATGTAATTGGATAGTTTAAAATTCATGCAATTGAATAATGGTAAATGATAATAAGTTGAGCGTCGCTTAGACGACCAGTCTAGTTCTTTTTTTAATTAATTGTTATTGATGACGCTGATGAGCAGTTCCGGCGTACAATCCTTTAAAACCACGATGTTGCCTTTGTCTAATAAGTAAATCGTAGGCATCGCCTTGATGCTGTAAGTAGCACTTATCTGATCGTCAGCAATGATTCTGAGCATTCTGTATTCAGCAGGAATGGTCTGTTTTTTCAGCCACGCCGTAACCTTGTGGCAATTCTCGCATTCCGGATCATGGAAGTAGAGTATCACCTTTTCGTTCTGATAGTCAGTCAACTGATGCATTTTTCCATCTTCCAGCTTGAAGGAGAGGTTGGTAGCCTTGGTGCCTGGCAGGTTTTTCCGTGCCGCCTTCCACTTGAAGTCGATGCGTTCCTTTTCCGCTTCATCGAAGTAAGGCGACTTCTTCATTTCCGCCAGGAAGAAGCTATATACCCTGTCGTTTCTCATCGGCGACTGTGGGTTGTCAAAATAATGCTCTATCAGGCTCTCGAATTTCTCTTTGGCAGGCTTCTGTACGTAAGCCTTGGCAGTGAAGGCGCTGATGCCTTTCTGAGCGATCTCGTCGTTGAAACGGGCGAGGATATCGATGAAGTTGACGAATCCCTGTTCTGTAATCTCCTCGTTTTTCAGTTGGGTAGTATCAGCAAACTGATAGTTGTCCCAGTAGTGCTCGCTGAGGTAGGTAGCGCGCTGTTCTACGCTGCGCAGCGTATCAGGCAGCGCAGGGTAGGGGAATGCATTCTGCGCCTGAGTATTCAGGCAGCATAACATGATCATGCATGCGATAAGATAAGAGATATGTCTTGCTTTCATCATTTTCTTCTTTTACTTCATTACTTCTTGTTGTTGATAGCTGTTCCATAGGAACTTCTGCCGCAAAAGTACGAAAAATAACTGAAAGTTCCAAGCATATTCCCTTTTTTTTCTTTTAAAAAATAACAAGCCACTTTCAAAAACACTCTTCACTCTTCACTGGAATGGTATAAATATCTGTAGCTAAGGAATTTGCACGGGTGAAGAGTTGCGCTCTACTCTTCACCACTCTTCACCCACTCTTCACCCGGAAAATTTGTGAAAATCTGTGAATTGAAAATCGGCGGCCGAAGGGAAAGCCAAATCTGTGGGACCTTCTTCAAAGACCGAACAGGTCGATTTACCGTTTAGTTTTGTGTGCAATCCGAAGGTGAAGAGTGGTGAAGAGTGGTGAAGAGTGGTGCGTCACTCTTCACCTCTCGCACCCCCAGTGTTTATCGGGGTTTCAGCCGATTTGGTGAAGAGTGAAGAGTAAAAAAGAGAGTGGTGCTTTTATAAAAAAAAGCTCCCGACGTATCGTTTTGTGCCAGGCAATGGCAGATTATTGCCCTGGTAAGGGGCAATGTTATGCCATAGTGAGGCAATAAGCGATACAAGCTGCTTTGCGGTTTGTAAGTACTTTCGTCGTTGCTTGTAAGTACTATCATTGTTGTATCGTTTTTACGTTAATAGTCTTCGGAGTTACCTTTGCTTGTTGCCGGAAGAATTAACGGTATAAGCAGGAGATGCCTATGTCTTCAGCCGCACAACAGGTGTTGTGCGCTTGCATAACAGCTGATATGCGCTCGCCCAACACCTGTTGTGCAAGTGTTAGCCTGCTGATGGGCGATATTTTTTAGATAATCTCCCTATCCACCGTCGAAACGCCTGGCAGGGTGATGAACGACATATCCGGTGAGGCGGAATAGTTTTATGATCCAATAGAGGTAAATTCTATGGTTTTTCAAATTTTTGCGTTTTTTTCTTGGAGTTTTCAGAGAAAAATCGTAAATTTGCCATCAGATATCAATTATCTCAATATTTTGCCATGGGTAAATATATTAACCCCTTCACCGATTGGGGATTCAAACGCCTCTTCGGACAAGAATTCAGCAAGGATTTGCTGATTAGTTTCTTGAACGACCTGTTGGTTGACGAAATGCATATCAGGGATGTCACCTTCAAGGATAAAGAGCAACTGGCAGATTCCAAAGATTTGCGTGGCTGCATCTTTGATATTTATTGTGAAACCGATGATGGAAATCATTTCATTGTCGAGATGCAGAACAGATGGGTGCCGTTTTTTGTCAATCGCTCCATCTATTATGCCAGCAAGGCTATTGTCGGGCAGCGGAAAAAGACAATCGAGCAGAAACCTGCTCTCTATCAGTTAATGCCCGTCTATGTCGTCTGCCTCATGAATTTCATGCCAAAGGACAATGCAGTGTCGAAATTCAGAACCGATGTAGCCTTGTATGAAAAAGGAAGTCAAGATGTCTTTTCCGACAATCTTCGCTTCATCTACTTGTCTCTTCCTTTCTTTGACAAGAAAGCTGAAGAATGTGAAAGTGATTTTGACAAATGGATTTATGTATTAAAGCATATGGAAGCATTAGAGAGAATGCCGTTTACGGCACAGAAGAAGATTTTCAAGCGTCTTGCTGAACTGGCAGATTCCCGCTGTCTGAGTCAGGAAGAGCAAGAGAAATATGATGAAAGCTTAAAGGCCGCCGATGATTACTATGGTGTCTTAATGAGCTATTACATGAATGGTATTGATGAGGGTGTTGCCAAAGGTCTTGCCAAAGGTGAAGCTAAAGGTTTTGCCAAAGGTGAAGCTAAAGGTAGTTATCAGAAAAGTCTTGATATAGCGAAGAAAATGCTATTAAAGGGTATGGATGATGACTCTATCATGGAACTGACGGGCTTAACCCATGAGCAATTGCATCAATTGAAATCATAAAATTATCAGATACAAGTTCTCCCCATAAGCCAGGCGATAGATGCCTGAACTTATGGGGAGATTTTTTTGTTTGAAAGTTATTACAACCAATACGCCCTGAAAGGGCAGAAGCTCCTAGCCCAGGGCATCGCCCTGGGTAGATATGTTTGCAAACCTGTCGCCCTGTAAGGGCAAAAGCTTCAAAGAACCAGATGATTACAAAGCTTTTGCCCTTACAGGGCGCATTGCTGATTGCCATTATCCCCAGGGCGATGCCCTGGGCTAGGAGCTTCTGCCCTTTCAGGGCGTGTGAGCCTATGAATGAGGCGTGCATGCTTATGAATGAGGCGTGTGTGCCTATGAATGAGGTGTTCTTTCAGGGCACAAAAAAAAGTCGTGGAATCTTAGAAGGTGAGTCACCTCGGCAACTAAAATCCCAACGACCAGTCTAGTCTAGTTTTCGCAAATTTGTATAATAGTAAATGATAATAATGTCTTATAATAATTAAAACAAGGGGGGAGGAAGTATTCCAAGCTTCCTTCCCTCCTCTCTTACAGATATATGATTCTTAACTTTTGTATTTTGCTTACTATTATTTGTAGGTGATCTTCATCTCCTTAGGCTTGTTGCCATTGTAGTGCTTAGCCTTGATGAAGAATTTACCGGTATTGATGCTACTAGATACTTCACGTACATTCTTCATGGTGATGGTCTGAGAATTTCCAATCACAACACTTGGATCTTCATACTTGGTGACAAACCAGCAGTTCCAACCTGCGCCTTCATCAACATCTGCTGTAGAAGCTACCTTTACATCGCTACCTATTGGGTTCACATCGTTGGATGCAATCTCAATTTCTATTGGCAGCAACTCCTTTGGATAGTTGGCAGGAATTGTCAAAGTCAGATTTGCTGTGGCTGTAGCAGCCTTGCCCATAGAATTAGCAAACTGGAAATTGAAGTCCACATTGCTGATACTGTAGAGATGGATGTTACGGGTTAATCCATGCCTCTTATCTACCAGTTTGATGGTTGCCTTCTTGAAATCCTCTCCGATGCTTCCCACCTTATATTTGATGACTCCCTCACCCGTAGTAGCGTTGTATTCTACCGTAGGCACAGGAAGCTTACCTGCAACAGGATCAGGATTGGTGAAGCCCTCGTTCTGTGTCCAGGATACGTCGAAGTTCTCTGCTTTCATTGTATCATCACCCTTGTAGGTGAATTTGGCTTCCTGTATCTTGTCTTCTGATTCTGCAGTTAATATCTGGTAAGTACCTTCCACAATGTTCATTGTGTAATTACCATCAGAAATTTCCTGGATGATGTCGTCTACCGTAATCCATGGGTTGTTGGCAGGAGTACCATTGTATGCAAGTTCTGCTGAGCTGTAACCCAGATTCTTGCCCAATTTCTTGATGTTGATTCGGTAGAGATGGTTTCTCTTGACAGGAATCTGAACACCCTTGTTCTGGAGCAGAACCTGGAACCATTTTGTTTCTCCGCCTTTGTATGTCACCTCCATGATCACCTTGAGCGGCTTTTCCAAAGAGTTTTCCTGCTCAAATGTATATTGCATAGGCAGGTTCTTGGTATTTGGCCACATCTCTTCATTTTCTACGGAGAATTTCTCTCCTTCAGAAGGCCATCTTGTTGGGTCCAGCGATGGAGTAATGTAAGTGCATTCTGTTTTCCACGCAGCTTCATCTGTCAGCATATTTGTTTCAGGGAAAGTCAGCTTTTCCTTATCTCTATTGAATGGAGCTACCGTACCATGCTGCATCACGTTGCCCAGTGCATATCTGATGTTTTCGATGTTTGTATCTTCCCATTTCACTTCAATCTTGGCACGGTTGCGGAGCAGATGGATTACATTGTTTGCCACTACCTTGGTGAGGAATTCTGTCATTTCTTCAGGAGTTTTCTTCATGACATAACCCCAATATACCATCTTGTCGTGCTGCTGATTGTTGTTTCTGTTATCGAAGCTGGTCATGAGATTGTTCTCATGTCTTCCAATCCATTCAGCAGACTTGTTGAAATCAATCGACTGGTTGCCCGTAGTTACTGTATTCTCGGCAGTGGCATTCGCCATGATGTGGATGCGGGCAGTTCCCGTAGGAATCGTTGCGGAGATGTTCTTTTGGTCCGATCCGCCATCATCCTTGATTTCATTGGTTGCCACTGACTCGATAGTCAGATTTCTGGCAAGTCCCAGGAAATAACCATCTTTGTCAAAGCACAGCAGCTGCATATCTGCTGCGTCTGCAATACCTTCGGTTGCGAAGTTAGCTACTCTGCTCTCTACTTTTGAGTAGTTTGGAACGGAGATGGTGAAGTGGGCTTGATACGTGCCTGTCTCATTCTTGGAAGGAACGCCATTGTCCACCATGCTGTCGGAGCAGGCTGTCAACATTGTTAACAGCGCTGCCATTATTCCGATATATGTCTTTATCTTTTTCATTTCGTAACTTCCTTAAATGTTATTACTTCATTTGTTTATCTAACTCATCAACCTCTGCAGGGGTGAGGTCGCGAACGCAACGAATGTAAGTGCCACTAGACCCCCCGCCCGTATAACCAGTGGCTACAGATTCTTTATTTAATGTATAATATTTTTCGCCAGTTAAAACTGGTTGAATAGGCTGTATCGTTGTATTGTCATTTCTTTTGAATGATTCTTGCTGAAAGTCAACAATGAATTGTATCTCTTTCTTTGTTGGGAGACGCCAACCATCATATGTTACTTGTTCGCCGTTCTCTTTCTTTACTTCCCGGTACGTTTCACAATGCGTCTTTGCTGTGGTTTCATTAAAAGTTCCCGATTGTACAGCTCCTAGCTGTGAAGCAATCATAAATGCAGGAGATACGACTTCGTCATTTGTATAGCCTGTAGATTTATCGATGTTTGGATGAGCAATATTATATTTGCTATCTTTCGTACTGGATACCTGTATGATGTACATTCGGTTGTTCGTATTTCCGCTGGATGTCTCGTTGGAAAAGTATTTTATATCACCATTTTCATAATACTTTGCTTTATATCCACCATCATAATTAGATGTTGTCAGCCCATTTTTAACAAGTTCCCCATTAGGTTTGCGGTATGCCCATCCGCCTACACTTCTAGAAGAATAGTCTCCGAAGAAGTTCTGTGTTTCAATCAGAGGTGACTGCTTGTATTTTACAGTTGCTTCTTTACCCTCATCATTTTTTAATGTCAAGACGATATACTTGGAGAAGCGATTCTTTGGAATACGAGAATTAATGACGATTTTGCCACCAAGATTTTCTCCATCCGTTTCTTTCTGCAATTCCATCTGTGTTGGGTATGGGAAGAATTGAACTTCTTTTTTTTCAGTCTTTTCTACTTCTCTGTTTTCATAATGACCTTCAACCCATTCCATTTTATCCCAATCCCAATGTTTCTTTACCCAAACTTGTTCAGTTGTAGTATAGGTAACTGTTTCCTCGAATGTCTCCTTATATCCCTCAGAGTACACTTCAGTATTTCCTTCATTATCAATGTAGTACACCTTTTTGTTAACGATAGTCACTGGGCTGGAAGACTTATAAGTCACGCTCATATCCGTATCTACATTCTTCATATAGACAACCTTTGGAGTAACCATCAGATACGATGTGTTGGCATCGATATTAGTAGTACCGCCATCCGACCAAGGGAGCACATCATAAACAACCTTACCAGCTGTGATGTATTCAATCTCAGAGCTGCCGCCCTTGTTGTTGATATTGGCATCGATGGTATAGATGGTGTTGCGGTTCAGCTTCTTGGCATCCTCACCGGTAGCCTTAGGGTCACGGACAGGAATCTTGTAATAGTTTATCTCTGGCTTGCCGTCGGCGGCTGTAAGAGGAACCTCGAGGTAGATGGCTGGCGCCTTGGTGTCGTCATCCCACTGAGTGGCATAGCTGTAAGTGGTTACGGTATATTCGCCATTTTCACCCTGTGCTTCCACCTTTTCACCATTCTTCAACTCAGACTCTTGTTTGTCGCCGAAGATAGTAGTCTTGGCATTGTAGTTCATCAACTGCCATTTTGCCTGACCAGCGGTATAACCTACTACGTCAACATGAACGGTAAGGGCAATCTTGGCAGCTGCACGCGCCAGTTTAACTTTAATGGTCTGTGTTGGCTCCTTGGTTACCTCGTAGTCCTGGATGCTACTCATCAGGAACTTCTTGTTGCTGTTGCTGGTAGCATCGTATGGCTTCCAGATATCCACGTCGGTCTGCACATCGCCTGAACCTGTGGCATTAGCCACAGATTTCACGCTGTAAGTATTACCTTCCTGCAGATCATTCTCCACCTTCCAGTTATTTTGAGCAATCACTTCCTCCTTGCCGCTCTCTAAGCCGTCAGTGAAAGTCTTATCTACTTTGCACTCATTATATTCACCAAACATCTTGATGTTGAAATTATAGAGCTTATCCTCGTTGAGGCTTGCCTCAGAAGCGGTAGTTGCTCTCGAAACCTTGTTGTCAAGGATGAGAGGCTTCACGCTCAACTGCTGAGCTCCCTGATAGATGAGCTCAGAGTCTTCTGCGCAACCCACAAGGGATAATCCCATGGTGAGAGCCATAAGTGCCAGTGTCGTATTCTTATATATATTCAACGTTTTCATGATGTTTGTCATTTATAGTTGTTTATATCTCATAGTTTACTTTACTTGGGTGAAAACCATATCGGTCTCCGTTCCCGTTCCTGTGGCTGTACCTTCGCTTCCATCAGAAGGGGCATTGATGATTACCTTCATGTTTGGACTATAGGCTACCATATAGACATGGCAGGTATAGTTGTCTCGCTGGGTATAGTCGAGTACCGATCTTGGAACCACATAGAAAGGCTTAACCTCTGTAGTGGTACCGTTGCCTGTAATTACGGTCATTACGTTAGCCAGATCGTAAGAACCATTAGGATTTACCTTCTCGGCATCAATGAATCCGTAGTCAGGACTATCTGTCTGGAGTACCCAGCTCTTGCCGTTGGTATTCATCTCTGTGAACCAGATCTTTGGTCCGAATGTAGCATTGTTGAATGCAATCTCACTACTGTTCTTGCCATTCTTCTCGATGTTTGTCTTGATAGAGATGGCATCATTGAAAGTGTATTCTGCTCCGGTTTCCCAAGGCAATACTGTTGGTAAGACTTTCAGTTCTGCCGGATGCTCTGGATCACTGCCACCTTCTCTGTCCACCTTGGCTGTTACGTCGTAGATGGTGTTGCGGTCGAGGCGATAGAGAGGCTCGTAGTTTGCCCAATTAGGCTTGCCGTCTGCTGTTGCCTCATCGTTGCCTTCGAAGAGGCGCTTGTTAACCGGCACCTTGTAGAAGTAATAATTGCCATTGCCGTTGTATTTTGCCTTGAGCAGGATGTAGGTCTGCTTGTTGACATCGATTGGCTCTTCTACCTTTGGATCCTTGCTTGTGTTAATCCAATTGTTGGCGTATGAGTAGAACACAGCCTTGCCTTCTACTTTTAGGTCTGGAGTAGCGACTGCTGCGGCTTTTGTCAATTTGTTGTCGGCGCAGATGCCTTCTTCAATGATGGAACCATCAGCTGCATAGTTTACCAGTTGGCAGGCATACTCTGTAGGATCTACTGTGTTGCCGCTGGCATCTTTTACGTTGAGGCGGATCTTGGCAAGCGCTCTCTTCAGCTGGAATTTCAGGTGAATCTTTCCTGCTGTCACTTCTCTCTCTAGCATCTTGGCATCCATCACGAAAGCATCTTGCTTCTGGTTGTGTTGGAATGCTGCCTGATTGATGGTGGCCTTCTGTAAATCAGCCAGGTTATTGATGTTGCCCCAGTTTTCTAGGTTTGCAACCAAGTAGAGCTTATTGCCGTCAATGTCAGAACGCGTCAGCTCTGTCAACTCCTTGTGCTTGTACTCTGTAGTAGGACTATTACCTTGTACATCTGTACCATCGAATGTAACCTGCTTAACGGATCCATCTGTTTTGAAAATGAAGAGGTCGAGGCGATTGATCAGGTTCTCATTGAGATTGTCATTGCCAACCTCTTCTGCACGGGTAACAGTAGCACGGGTTTCAGTAGCAGAACCGCCTACTTTATAATCCAGCACTACGCTGTAGTCGCAAGCAGCAGTGCTTTCTATATCATCGCTCATGCAAGATGTGTTTGCAAGCCCTAAGAGGGCGATTGCACACATCGCAAAGTATTTTGATATTGCTTTCATTGTTTGCCCTCCTTACTTTAGTTATTTAAATAATTAGTATAATGTCCACTTTCTTTCTGAAGATCATCGTAGCCTTTATCCTGGATGGCCTGCAGCTGGAAGATGCGGATGCGGGTGTTGGTTCCTGTAAACTTTCTTCCCTTCACATACATACCTCCGGCACCATCTGGATTGATTTTCACTTCGTATTCATGGATTCCATCCAGCGATACGGTTACGTAGAGATCGGTATATACAGGATTGCTGTCCTTACCTTTTGCCCATTCAGTCAACTCTGTCCATGATTTCACGGCTTCTACCTTGATCTGATAAGGATCTTTTCTGGCGATGCCTGTAGAAACGCAGTTGGTGCTTTCGGTAGATTTACCATAGTTAAAAGCAAACTCAGTAGGGTTGGTGAGATGTGCTTTCCAAACCAGTCCGGTAGGACCATCTACCTTGATATAGAAGGCTGCTCCAGATGGCGCATCCTCCAATATCTTATGGTCTTTATCCTGGTATCTAGGATAGTTTACCAGACAGTAGAGACCTTCTGCATCACCTCCCTGTGGATTCGGTGTAAATTCAGTTTCATTTGTGGATGGTGTCTGCCATGCAAACATCTGGCAATTTACATTGCTCCAGCTGATTTCAGAAGTTACCACGTTCCAAGGCATTACCTGCCAGTCGAGGCAGAGGGCTCCACCCTGGAGGAAGTAGCCGTAAACTACGAGCTCTCGGTTGCGGATAGCGTTGCCGCTGGATGGAATGGTGAATTCCCGGAATTTTTCGCTGCCGTCTTCTGCCAACTGATAGTAAATCCTACCCTTGATAGGCTTGTTGGTTTCACGAAGATAGCTCAAATCATGTTCGCCGATATCATTATTCATGCGTTTCATATAAGCCTGAGCGGTTTCGGTTTTTTCATCACGCTTATAAGCAAGCGGATCAGGTACCGCCTTGATTCCGGTATTCTCTACACCATCAAGCTTGAGGAGAGTAGAAACATAAGAAGGAGTTCCGTACTTATCGCTTGTTGCAGCCTTGTTGGCATCTGCCTTGGTATAATCCTCTTCATCAGGGAAGACATAGCTTTCTGTAGGGAAGGTGCTTCCATCTATTTCAATTCTTGTTACCTTCACATTTTCTGTCATGGCTTCTTTACCAGCCTTACGGGCGAAATAGAAATGCAGCTTGGAAACGGCGCGAACCAGAGGAATCTTAATTCCTATCTCCTTTGCCTTAATCTCTGTATCTGCTACGTGGTCGGCTATTTCTATGTTGGTAATGGCACGGGAAATAGGGAGGCCCTCGGTAGGAACCTCTGTAGTCTGAGCCTTGCCTTCTTTTGTAATGCCGAATGGATCATCGAAGGTTGCCTTTTGCAAATCTGCACGGGTAATGCTGCGGAAATCCTTGTTCTCCAGCTTCTTTGCCATATTGGTACTCTCTGAGTTTGCCAGAATATAGAGGTCGATTTTTTCGAGTTCTTCACCGTTGATCTTACGCAAGAATCTCAAGTTCAGCGTGTAGGTGCCGTTGGCGGTACCTCCGCCAACAGCAGTAGGTCTATCTTCCTTGTAAGCAATCGGATTGGCTTTTTCTCCTGTTCCTGATTTAAACACCCATACCTTGATGCTATGAATGTCGCTCTCTGTGTTAGGATTAGCCTGGGTCTCGTCGTCCTTTCCGATGTCCCCAGCTCTGCTCGCTCTGGAAGTCGTGTTGCTGGCGGTAGAGAAGCTCAGGTTGAGGTAAGCTTCATCGCCAGTTGCAGGTGCCTGCGAATCTTGGTCTGAACAAGATGCCATTGTGCTCAACATGAGCAAGGCTGCGATAGCCATGCCTAGCCGGCGTGTCATCTTGATCAAAGTTGAGTTATAGCGTTTCATCTTTTTAATCTTTTACTTATACTTAATACTTTTCTTTCTCTCTATACAGTGTGGGTAGCACTGTTTCCTTATTTGGATCCGAGGTCTGCATTCTGCAGATTGAGAACCCAGCCGTTCACCTTGATTCTAGCATCCATGTGGTAGTCGGAACCTGGACTTGGAACGTAGAATACGAGGGTGTAGTGATCCTGGCGGTCGAGGTATTCCTGATCCTCCCAGCCCTTGTCGGTGCGCTCGCCGCAGAGAGCGAGGAACCATGGCAGTGAGTGGTTGAAGATTTCCTTGCCTGTGCGCTTGTCGGTGATTACGATTCGCTTGTCGTTGTACTCCTTACTGTCGGTGTTGCGGGTGCTTACATCGTTCTTGCGCTCGAACATTCTGGAAGAAGACAGGTCGTAAACCAAAGCCTTGTCGATTATTTCACCTTCTACCTCAGTATTGCCGTCGGTGTTAACCACCAGTTTCTCGTTGTAAGGCACGTAGGTGATTGGCTTGTTCTGTTCTACTCCGTTGGCATCCTTTACCTTGTCGCCCTTGTAGTCGAGGAGGGCAGCCGAACCCTTGATTCTTACGTCGAAGTTTTCTGCCACGAATCCCTGCTGTTCGTTATCGTAAGGAAGCATCACGATGCGGTAGGTCTTGGTACATTTCATCAGACTCAGTTTGCCGGATGTGTCCTTTTTGCCCTTGAAGTCGAGAGATGTCTGGGCGGTGTAGAGAGCGGTGAACTTCTTGTTGTTGACAGAAGCTTCTCCGTCTTTCTTTCCCATTTCCTCCTGCAGGTCGTTGATGGTAGAAACACCTGGTGTGAGTTGGGTGAAGCTGAACTCCATCTCGTCGTCACCGTCGGCTCTGCTACCTGTAGGTTTCTTGTCACGAGCGAGGCAGACGAAGGTATATTTACCTTCCTGTAAGTCTGTGATGTCCATGCTGTGACCCGTTTCGAATTTGTCGGCAGACTGCGTATAGGTATCGAAGTATTTACCGTTTTTATCGAAAACATAGACGTTGAGGTTTTTCACTTCCTGGGAGAAAGCATCAGCGTTCTCAACATTATATGTATAATCGAACTTGAGCGACACCTTAGGTGCAGGACAATTCGTCAGATCGTCTTTCATGCATGATGAAAGCGAAGAGAGTGCGATGGCTGAGATACAAACCACTTTGCAACCGTTTTTGATGATGAAATGTTTCATATCGTTTGTGTTTTATTAATTCTTTTACTTATACTTATATCTAGTGTGCCGTAGGGCTTTAGAAGTGGGGGTAGCCTCCGGCATCCTTTTTTTCTTGTTGAGTGGTGCTGATTCAGCACGATAGGGGTTCCCGCCATCTGTTGGCGGCAAATATCATCTTTTGTTTTTGTAATCTCCCGGAGGCGGGGTAGCCCCCGGGAGATTGAGAGTATTGTTGTTTCAAGAATTATCTTGAGAGCGGGGGATGGGGTACATCCCCGGAGCATTCATCTTTTTTCTTCTGTTTCTGCTACTTAGTAACTTGTGATTACTTCAAATCAATGCTCTGGCTGCTTACTACCCAGTTGTTAACAGTAACAGTGCACTCCATGAAGTAGTTCTTGTTCTTGTCGTCTGGACCGTCAGGACCATTTGGCACGTCCTTACCAAGGTCGTAAATACCGCTAACTGTTAACTTATAGATACTGTTGCGAAGGATTGAGTAAGGAGCTGTTGTTGGCTGGTAAACCTCATCCTTCAATGGTACGCGGTAGAACATCTTGCCCTGCTCGTAAATATCAATACCATACTTCTCACGTACTGTAGCGAGAGCAGCCTGATCCTTCAAAGACTTATCTTCTTTCTGAATCAATGCTAATGCATCTGCTACTGACATGTTTGTTGCATTGTCAGCATTTACGAATGGCCAAGCAACGGTCTTGTCGTCGAAGATCTGCTGAAGTGAAGTGTAAATCTTGTTGTCGTAACGATAGAATGTTCCATCAGTGAAGTCGGCACCAGTTTTATCCAATTCAGCCTTGTAGCAGATATACATAGATGTAGCCTTTTCAACGTCAGCGGTTGTGTTCTCTAAAACGTAATGGTTTTCTGCATTGTCGAAGAGTTTGGTACTACTATTATTATTATACTTGTCACCAAATGTTGTATAGTCCTGTGCATAGGTAACACCCTTTGCAATCAAGAATTCGGTAAATTCACTATCCCACTTCTGCATCACATTTACCTTCTCGCTTAAGTTAGAGATAGCATAGTTCTGATAACTAATGCTCTTAACCAAGTTCAAGTTTGTTGTAACAGGCTTCTTTTCTTCTGTTGCCCCGCTGAATTGTGTGAAATCTGCAGCATTAACTGGAGCATCGATACGAGCAACTACACGATCCAAATAAATGTTCTGGCATTTAGCAGGATTAGTTGAGGTATTATTATTCGCTGCGAATTCAATTGTTGCCTCTACGCCACCATCTTTTCTTTGTGCATCGTTCTGATTGAACATTACGAAAGAATTAGCTTTAGCCAAGTTAGAGGTTCCATTAGTATATGTTCCAGACAAAACATCATTGATAGGATCTTCTGATGTCTGATTGCCTGCCAAGAAATATACTTTATATTTAATACCAGTCTTGACACCATTAACAGCTATCTTGATAGGCTTGGTAATACCTACATTGTTAGTGGTAGAAACCTCTGTATTCCAATCGCTAGCTTCAACAACTTTCTTGTAAATGAGGTTTTTTCCTTCGTACAAGTAGAAAGTACCATTGGTTACAGCTGCTTCTTCTGCTGTAGCAGGCTCACTTACACGGTCGGTCTGACTAGTTCTTGTACCATCTGCCTTTGGAGTCTTGATAGCCAATGTCATATAGAAGCCATCAACCTGTGACTGTGTACCTGCGCCACCACCTAAATCATCATTGCTGCTGCAGCTTGAGAAAGATAACGCTGCTGCTGATACCAAGCTCATAACGAGCAAATTCATTTTCTTCATAATCTTTTACTTATTAAGTGTTATACAAAATTTTGTTTTGAGTTGCGAAATGGACGGGTCTCTCAGACCTCATCACTGGCTTCGCCCGGGGGTAATCAAATACTATTCTTTCTTTTCCAGTTCTTAAATTAAATTTTTTAGTTTATATTATTATTGTTTATTCTTTTACTTATACTTAAAAATCAAACTCTTACTCCACAATCTTGTTCACCTTGTCGAGATTTTCCTGAGCACCCTTCAAGCCACCGGCTACCGCCTTCTGGAAGTACTGCTTGGCAGCTACGTAATCCTCATTAAGAACGGCGAGGCAACCACGGGCATTATCTACTTCGGCACCGGTGCCAGCCTTCTTCAGGTACTTCTCTGCGCTTACCCTGTCACCTCTGTCGATGGCAGCAAGGGCTGCATTCAGATTGGCGAGCTTATCTTCTGGGAACATCTTCACGGCTGTGTCGAATACATTGTTGTATTCTTCGCTTCCCTTCGGATAGCTGTTTGCCACCATGTACATCTCCTGGAGAGAGAGCTTCTGCGGACGGGTATTGATTACTCTGCGAGCCTCTTCGAGGTTGAATGCCTTCACGTCGTACTCGATGGTGTAATCTGTGCGGCGCAGGCTTGGCCAAACCTTGTCAACGAGGAATCGGAATGCCTCACCAGCCTTGGCTGCGAGCGTCTGTTCCTTCTGGTCAGGAGTCATATCGCTGTTGATGATCTTGAGAGCAGCTTCCTTCTGAGGGATTTTGTGACTCTTGATGTACTCCAGTGTTCCTTCCCAATCCTCAGCTGTAGATTCTACCTTGAAGAGCTTCTTGTCGATAGGGTAGGTCTTCAACAGGTAGTTGTAGAGAGCCTGGGTACGGTTGCGGGAAAGCTTGTCGTTGTTGGCATAGCTGCCGTCAGGAGAAGCATAACCGTGGAGGGTAATGGAAGTGATGGTTACATCAGGGTCGTTCTTCACGAGGTCGAGCGTCTGCTTGATGGTAGCCAACTCATTGGTATTGTTACCGAGATCCTTCACGATATCCCACTTGTTGATGCGGAAGTTGAGTCTAGCCGAACCGTTTTCCTGTCTGATCTTCACTGCCTCCGCCTTTGGCTGCTGATAAGCCTGGTAGAGCTGCTGAGGAGTAACGAGCGCCTCTCCATTGTTGGTGAGCAGGTTTTCTGCCAGCAGTTTCTGGTTACATCCGCATGCATCATTGCTGATGGCGAAGTTGGAGTTCTTCATCCAGTCCTGGTAAGGAGTAGAGTAAGCGTATCGGAGCGTCTCTGGCTCCTTGTTTTCACGCTTGGCAACGATGAGGGGGTTCTGTGTAGCGGTCTTCTTGGTACGCTGGTAGTAGATGTATCTCTTGTTACCCATCACCTCCACAGCCGGGAGCTTGAGCGTATCCTCACCCTTATATAAAATAGGTGTAAAGATGAGACCTTTGTTGCTTGCCAGTTTCACGTCATCGAGATTGAGGTCCATATAGACGTTCACCTTATTGCCTTTCTTCTTGATTTCCTTGTTGAGGACTTTCATATCCTTGGCAGCCTGTTTCTGAGCGATAGCGTTAGTGCTAAACAGAATGCTGAGGGCGACGGCTCCAAGTGTCTTGTTTAAAATCTTATATGTATTCATAATCTTCAGTTTTTACTTATTCATATAATAATGTATCATGAATTAGAAGACATACACCAGATTGAGTGCCGCCTTGGTAGGTCCTACGTAGTGATGCGCCTTGTCATTCTCGAGTTTCTCACCACACTGTGGGCATTCATATTTATCCGATTTCGAATAAACGTATCCCACTCCGAGTTCAGCCTCGAAGTTCCAATGCTTGGAGAGAGCCCAGGTATAACCGTATGCAACACCTGCACCTACGAACCAACCTTCGTATCTGTAATCTTTCAATTTGGAGAAGTCGGTACCGAGGAACTTGAAGTCAAGATCTACGTTACCTATGTTATGAGAACCTCCGAGGGCGTGGAAGCCGATGAAGGAACCCATCATCTTATTGCAGAACCAGTATCTAGCTTCTGGTTGAACAAGCCAGTGCTGCCACTTCTTGTTCTTGGAAAATGTCCAAGGGTTGTAGTTGCCGGATACATCCAAGGTCCATTTTGGGGAAAGGCCAAATTCGAAGCCGAGGTTCATGGTGCTTGTAGCATCATAAAGGAGGTTCGTCTTCATGGCCACCTTCTGAGCGACGGCTGGGCAGATGAAGCTGCCTACAGCCAGTAGCGCAATTAAAATCCTTCTGTTCATACTTAAAATCTTTTAATGATTTAAGAATGACAAATGGTCTCTCTAGAGAAACGCATCATCATCTTTTACTTATACTTATACTTATACTTTTTTTTCTTTTCTTTTTCCTTCTTTTCAATAGGCTTGCTCCTAGACTTTATTAATTTAAAGAATAGTTAGTCTATCATTTACTCATCTTCTACTCATCAACATCTTTATCATCTACTCCTCAGTTCTTAGATGCCTGTTGGCAACTTTGGGGTTTGATTGGAAGTTCGGGCTTGAAACCGCGAACTTTGTTTTTACGATTGCAAAGATAGCGTCTTTTTCGATTGCTGCCAAGAAAAATGCGCCTAAAAATGCTGATACCGAATAAAAACGCATAAATGAAACACTGAAAAACCCTGAAAAATGCTTTTTCGTATATGTTTTTTGCTTTTTCAGCCACTTTTTTACCTATTTTCTTAGTTTTTTTCGATTTTTAGTTGTAATTTTGCAACTGAGAAGAATAAGTTAGTAAATTAGCAATGAATTCAGGATTCAGAAATCCTGAAAGGAATGCAAGAAGCCCCTAAGCGGGCTAGACTTTATTAATTATAAGTAAATAAGAACTGTTTCAATTGAAAGCAAATGATGAAGACTAAGAACAAACTTTGGGATTTGTGCCTGCGCTTGGAGCAGCATATATGCCCTGACTATTGTGGAGTGGTGGACCGCCGAAGGGTGATTGCCTTCGTCCTTTTGACTCTGGTAGAGATGCTCATTATTCCTTACCACTTCCTTTTGTTTTACATGATGGATGCATGGGGGGGGCATGCTCTATAATGTAGTCCATACCCTCGCACTGGCGCTGCTGATGTATGTGGTGCTGAAGCGCAAGGTGGTATTCAAGACCGGCATCTCCCTGCTCTATATCCTCGTATTCGTGAAGCTGGCGATTGACAGTATGCTCTGTCTGCACTATCAGGGTGACCGGGACAACCTGAGCGTGATGAGCAATATCTTCATCATGTTTATACTTGCCATTACTGCCCAGAGCCAGCAGCTCAACCGAACTACTCTCGGCTTTGCCGTCTCTCTGCTGCCAGTGGTAGCGGTAGCCATCTCGCATACGCAGATCTCCTCGCTGTTCTTCAGCATCAAGGCTGTTCTGGTTGGTTTCCTGATGATTTTGTATGTATGGCTCTATAACAGTGAATCAGTCATGTTCAAGGGACTCAGACAGCCCAAGCAGATGAGGGAAGAAGAGAAGAAGGCACTGCACATGCTTGCCGACCTGAAGGATGAAGAGAAGGATATGGCGGTGAACCTGTTGAGCCGCCTGAGCCCGGAGCAGCAGCAGAATATCCTGGACCGTGCCGCAGAACAGTTGAAGACCAGCGAACTGACCAAGAAGGCATGGGATCTGGTATGTGCCGACCTCACCAACAGTGAGCGAGTGATCTGCCAGATGGTACTGGAAGGCAAGATGCTGAAGGAAATCTGCATCGAACTGAACAAGAGTGAATCGAACATCACCAGCCAGCGCAGCCATATCCGCAAGAAACTGAATATGGACCGCAAGGACGACCTGCGACGCGAACTGGAAAAGCGCTTCTATGAAGCCAGAAATTCACTGGAAGCATAGTATAAACAATAGCATTCTTATTCTTCCATTCTGAGGAATGCCTTCGGCAGGTAATCGATGAGATCGCTGGCGATGAGGCTTTCCTTGCCCAGGTCCTTGATGGCGAGGTCGCCGGCAAGACCATGAAGGTACATGCCGATGCGGGCAGCATCTGCCTGCTTGTAGCCGCGAGCCAGAAGAGCGGTGATGATGCCTGTAAGCACATCGCCACTGCCCGCCGTAGCCATACCGCTGTTGCCCGTAGAGCAGAACTCCACCTTACCATCCGGATGACAGAGGGCAGAGAAATGTCCCTTCAGCAGGATGTAGCCGTGCAGACGGTCGGCAAGCTCGCATGCCTTGAAGAGGCGCTCGGTGCAGTTGCTGCTGGTGATGCCAGCCAGACGGTCAAGCTCCCTAGGATGTGGAGTGAAGATGAGGTTCTTAGGCAACTGCTGCATCCAGGCACGGTGACTGGCAAGGATGTTGAGTGCATCGGCATCCACCACAACCGGACAGGTGCATCTTCTGAGCTGGGCAATCAGGGCGATGGCTGTCGCCTCGCTGGTTCCCAGTCCCGGACCGATGCCCATGGCGTGGTAATCTTCCGTATCTACCGGTTCGCTGAAGATGGTTTCCTCCGAATCCATCTGCAGTACCGCCTCGGGCACGGAAATCTGCATGATCTCGTAGTTTCTCTTAGGCGTATGGGTAATCACCTTTCCCACACCCGTTCTGAGGCAGGCTCTGGTGGCAAGGACCGAAGCGCCCGACATGCCGTAGCTGCCTGCGATGAGGAGTGCCGTGCCCATGCTGCCCTTGTGGGCGAAGTCGCCGCGAGGCTTCAGAAGCTGGCGGATGTCCTTCTCCTCAAGGATGCTGCAACGGCTCTCGGTGCGCTGGATGAACTCTGGAGAGAGTCGGATATCAAGCACCTTGATTCTGCCCAGGTACTGCTGGTTGTCTGCCATCATCATCGACAGCTTCTTCTGCTGCAGGGTGAGGGTGAGGTCGGCACGGATGATGTTGGCGCTGATGTTGTAGGAATTGTCCTCGCTCATCAGGCCGGAAGGCAGGTCGATGCTCACGATCTTTGCCGCACTCTGGTTGATGTATTTCACCATGGCAGCGAATCCGCCCGCGAGCGGCTTGTTGAGTCCGCTGCCGAAGAGGCCATCCACCACGAGCATTCCCGCCTCGAGCTGAGGAGGGTCGAAGTTGACGGTAACCTCGGTAAACTGCTTGACGCGCTTACCCTCGATGAGTCGTTTCTTGTTGGTGGCACAGTCGGCAGAAAGCTTGTTGTGCACATTGAACAGGAATACACTCACCCCATAGCCGTCTTCGCTGAGGAGGCGTGCCACGGCAAGTGCATCACCACCATTGTTTCCCGGACCGGCGAAGACCACGACCGGCGTTCTGTTAGACCATTCCTGCTCGATGGCACGTGTGAGCGCCTTTGCCGCCCTTTCCATCAGGTTGAGCGATGTGATCGGCTCATGCTCAATGGTGTATTTATCCAGCTCATGTATCTGAGCACTAGTGAATATTTTCATATATTAATGTATTTTATGTCCGATTATCTGATTATTTTAATGCAAAAGTACTAAAAAAAGTCGATGAATGGATGAAGTTTCACGATTTTTTCGTAATTTTGCAGAAAATATTATATCATCAAGACTATGGGCATAGTAAAAATCAAGGATAAGACCTTCAAAACCTCCATTCCAGAGGCAGATATTCTGAAGAAGGTACAGGTCGTAGCCGACCGATTGAACCGGGATTATGCGGACAAGACTCCGGTGTTCCTGGCTGTGTTGAATGGTTCGTTTATCTTCGCTGCCGATCTGATGCGAATGATTACGGTACCAAGCGAGATTTCTTTTGTGAAGTATGCTTCCTACGAGGGTACCAGCTCTACCGGCAGCATGAAGACCCTGATGGGTCTGAACCAGGATCTTACCGGTCGCCACGTGGTGATCGTGGAGGACATCGTGGATTCCGGCTTTACCATGGCTCACATGATCGAGGATCTGAAGAAGAAGAATCCAGCCAGCATCGAGATCTGCTCGCTCCTCGTGAAGCCGGGCAATCTGAAGGTGGATCTGGACATCAACTATGCCGTAATGGAAATCCCTAACGATTTCATCGTAGGGTATGGATTAGATTATGACCAAGAAGGCAGAAACCTCCGCGACATCTACACGATAGTAGAAGAATAGGGGGTGAAGCATGTGGGAGACACAACATAAAACAATTTATATATAAAGGTAAAAATGAAAAATATCGTAATTTTCGGCGCTCCAGGTGCTGGTAAGGGTACACAGAGCGACAAGATGATCGAGAAGTATGGTCTCGGTCACATTTCAACAGGTGACGTACTTCGTAATGAAATCAAGAATGGTACAGAGCTCGGCAAGACTGCCAAGGGCTATATCGACAATGGTCAGTTGATTCCAGACGAGTTGATGATCGACATCCTCGCAAGCGTATATGACAGCTTCGGCAAGGATCACGCAGGTGTGATCTTCGACGGTTTCCCACGTACCACTCCACAGGCTGAGGCTTTGAAGAAGATGCTCTCTGAGCGTGGTCACAAGATCGCTGCCATGATCGAGCTTGCCGTTCCTGAGGATGAGCTGATGGCTCGTCTGCTCAACCGCGGTAAGTTGAGTGGCCGTTCTGATGACAACGAGGAGACTATCAAGAAGCGTCTGAACGTATATCATACACAGACTGCTCCTCTCATCGACTGGTATGAGAAGGAGGGTATCCACCACCACATCGAGGGTCTCGGAACTGTAGATGAGATCTTTGCTCGTGTTTGCAATGTGATCGACAACTTGTAATCAAGATATAATAATCTTCCCCGCAAGGCTGCGGGGAAGATTTATTCATTAAAAAAAGAAGAATCTTCCGCTCAAAAGAAGAAGATTCAACGTTCAAATTAAAAAGAAAAATCAATGGCTGAATCCAATTTCGTAGATTATGTAAAGATCAACTGCCGCTCTGGTAAGGGTGGTAAAGGCTCCATGCACCTGCGCCACGTGAAGTACCAACCGAATGGTGGACCTGACGGTGGCGATGGCGGACGTGGAGGAAGCATCTATCTTCGCGGCAACCACAACTACTGGACCTTGCTGCATCTGAAGTATCAGCGCCACTTCTTCGCCGAGCATGGTGGCAATGGAGGACGTGACAAGTGCCACGGCACTGATGGTAAGGACATCTATATCGATGTGCCTTGCGGTACCGTGGTGTATAATGCCGAAACCGGTAAGTTTGTCTGCGACGTGGCTTACGACGGTCAGGAAGTACTGCTCCTGAAGGGCGGACGCGGCGGACTGGGTAACTTCCAGTTCCGTACCTCTACCAACCAGGCTCCACGCTATGCGCAGCCAGGTGAGCCGATGCAGGAGATGACCATCATCATGGAGCTGAAGCTCCTTGCCGATGTGGGTCTTGTGGGTTTCCCTAATGCCGGAAAGTCAACCCTGCTCTCTGCCGTATCCAGTGCCCGTCCAAAGATAGCCAACTATCCGTTTACCACCCTCGAGCCATCGCTGGGAATCGTGGATTACCGCGACCACCAGAGTTTCGTGATGGCAGATATCCCGGGTATCATCGAGGGAGCGAGCGAAGGAAAGGGCTTGGGACTGCGATTCCTGCGACACATCGAGCGCAACTCGCTGCTCCTCTTCATGGTTCCGGGCGATACCGACGACATCAAGAAGGAATACGAGGTGCTGCTGGGCGAGTTGAAGAACTTCAACCCAGAGATGCTCGACAAGCATCGCGTGCTCGCCATCACCAAGTGTGACCTGCTGGACGAGGAGCTCATCGAGATGCTGAAGGAGACCCTGCCAACCGATCTTCCGGTGGTATTCATCTCATCAGTTACCGGACAGGGCATCCAGGAACTCAAGGATGTGCTCTGGAAGGAGTTGAATTCAGAGAGCAACAAGCTGCAGGAGATTACTTCAGAAGATACTCTTGTTCACCGTGACAAGGATATGAGCCGCTTCCAGCAGGAACTCGAGGCTGAGGGCGAGGACATCGTGGAGTATGTCGATGAGGATGAAATCGAGGATGTAGATGACTTAGATGATTTCGAATATGAATAAGGAATATCATATCGCTGAGGGCGTCACTGCTTTCTCTACCACCCGAAAGGGAGGAGTGAGCCAGGGCAACTACAGCGAATTCAATATCAATGACTATTGCGGCGACTGCGCCGAACACGTGGCAGAGAACCGCAGGAAGCTGGCGGATGAGCTGGGCATAAGCATCGACCATATCATCCTGCCGCATCAGGTGCATGGAGTAGAGGTCCGTCAGGTGGCAGGAGATTATTTCTCAATGCCTGAGAACATCCGCAAGATGATTCTCGAGGGCGTAGATGCCGTGATGACCAATGAGAAGGGCGTATGCATAGGCGTTTCCACCGCCGACTGCATCCCAATCCTGCTCTATGACGAGGAGCACCATGCCGTGGCAGCCATCCATGCCGGATGGCGAGGCACGCTGGCACGCATCGTCCACAAGACCATCCAGGAGATGGCTTTCGCCTATCATACGGAGCCAAAGAAGCTGAAGGCAGTGATTGGTCCGGGAATCTCGCTGGAGCATTTCGAGGTAGGCGATGAGGTGTATGAGGCTTTCGAGCAGGCAGCCTTCCCGATGGAAGAGATTGCCGAGCAGCGCCCCAATGCCGCCTTCTCGGTAGATGTTGCCGAGCGTGAGCGCCTGGCTGCAGAAGGAAACATCGTGCAGCCGCTGAAGTGGCACATCAACCTGCCGCTCTGCAACAAGCAGATCCTGCTGCATTGCGGTGTGGCTGAGGAGAATATCCAGGATTGCGGCATCTGTACCTTTGCCCATAGCGACGAGTTCTTCTCGGCAAGAAAGCTGGGCATAGAGAGTGGCAGAATCTATACCGGCATTCTGATGAAGTAAGTTTTCAAGATAACATCCATTTTTCTCTTTTCTATGAACGAAGAGGGAAAAATGGATGTTTTTATGTTTTAAGATTTAATGGTTAAATTTAAAAAATGAATCTAAAAGAATAGAGAATGATTGTAAACAGAAGATTAAGAAGAAGAATCGGGCTGGCTGCCGTCTCGGGAATGCTGATGCTTTCGCTGAGCAGTTTCATGCCCGCCAAGAATGAGTTTACTGCCGCCGAGCAACAGCAGGTGAGCATCGCAACGCCAGGTCTCTTTGCCCAGAGTCAAGCCTTCAATGTTGACTTTGAGATATTCCGTGCCAAGGAATATTCATTCCCGCTTCCTGTGGGCAAGGCTAGCCTTATCAATGGCAACAGCGTGATGCGCATCTCTACTGCCAAGGGCGATGCAGTGAAGGCGATGTTTGATGGTTATGTGCGTCTCTCGCGCAAGACCGAATCGATGGGCAACGTGATCGTGATCCGCCATGACAACGGTCTGGAAACCGTGTATGCCAACAATGCCGAGAACCTGGTGAAGGTGGGACAGTCGATAGATGCCGGACAGACCATCGCCATCGTGGGCACCCGAGAGGGAGAGACCTATTGCGATTTCTCCATCATGGTGAACGGTGCGCGCATCAACCCGGAAACCATTATCGAACTGAAGAGCCATAAGCTCCGCCGACAGACCGTGCAGTTCCGCAAGGAGGGCAACCGTATCGCTATCAAGGTGATTGGTGGCAAGGACACCTCCGTTTCCAAGAACGATAAGAATGATAGAAACAATAAGGAAACAAATATGAAATCGGGAAGCAGCCGTGGCAATCACGCCATGACCCTCGACCCCGACGAGGTGTACGACCCGTTTACCATCACCAACACATTCCTGCTCGATCTGGAGAAGATAGAGGAGAAGGCATGGGCATATCCATTGCCTGATGCCCGTGTCATCAGTCCATACGGAGGTGCCCGCCGTCACTCGGGTGTGGATTTGAAGACCAAGCCTAACGACGAGATTTATGCCGCCTTCGATGGCGAGGTGGTTGCCTCGGGACCTTACTACGGCTATGGCAACTGCATCCGCATCAAGCATGCCTACGGCTTGGAAACGCTCTATAGCCATCAGAGTAAGAACATGGTGAAGCAGGGTGATAAGGTGAAGGCAGGCCAGGTAATCGGTCTTACGGGCCGCACTGGCAGGGCCACCACAGAGCATCTCCATTTCGAGGTGTCTTTCGGCGGCAAGCGCCTGGATCCAGCCATCATCTTCGACCACAGCAATCACAAGCTCAAGGCAGCCACCCTGCATCTTACCAAGGGCAAGGGCGTAAAGAGCGTGAAGAACTGATTGGTAAAAGCAGCAATAGCTTATCTTGATTTGACTTGCTGCAAAATAAAGCAAAGAGGGTGTGTCATAAGTCCTATGACACACCCTCTTATATTTTCCCTTAAGGCTAATTGTATTTTCCCTTAAGGCTAAATATATTTTTCCTTCTTATTTCTTCTTCTGCGATTTACGGTTGGCTCTCTGTTGGCGATACTTTGCCTTCTGACGGGCAGAGCCGCTTCCGTGAGCACCCGTGATGTACTTCTTCTTCTTGGCCTTGGTCTTCACCTTGTCGTCGTCGTCCTTCTTCGGACCGCCGCCGCCCTTGAAAACCATGCCACCCATGATAATATCGTCAATATCGCTCATATACCTTATATTATATAAATTAATGATGGAAGAGGCGAACGTGAGTAAACGCCATGGCGATGCCGTACTTATCGCATGTATCGATAACATTATCGTCACGGATGCTACCGCCTGCTTCTGCTATGTATTCAACACCACTCTTGTGAGCACGCTCGATGTTGTCGCCGAATGGGAAGAAAGCGTCGCTACCTACAGATACACCCTTGTTCTGGGCAATCCAAGCCTTCTTCTCCTCGCGGGTCAATGGCTCAGGTTTCTCTGTGAAGAACTGCTCCCATACGCCATCCTGCAATACATCCTCCCACTCATCAGAGATATAGACATTGATGGTATTGTCGCGGTCGGCACGGCGAATCTTCTCCTTGAAAGGCAGGTTCATCACCTTAGGACACTGGCGCAACCACCACTCATCAGCCTTGGAACCAGCCAGACGGGTACAGTGGATACGGCTCTGCTGACCGGCACCGATACCGATAGCCTGACCATCCTTCACGTAGCATACAGAGTTACTCTGGGTATATTTCAGGGTGATGAGCGAGATGATCAGGTCGCGCTTAGCCTCTGCAGTGAAGTTCTTGTTCTTGGTAGGGATATCCTCGAAGAGAGCTGGATCATCGAGCTTCACCTCGTTGCGTCCCTGCTCGAAGGTAACACCGAATACCTGTTTGTGCTCGATAGGAGCTGGCACGTAGTCTGGATCAATCTGGATGACGCAGTAGGTACCCTTGCGCTTCTCCTTCAACACCTTGATAGCCTCAGGGGTAAAGCCTGGAGCAATCACGCCATCGCTTACCTCACGCTTGATGAGGAGGGCTGTAGCCTCATCGCATACATCGCTCAGGGCAACAAAGTCACCGTAAGAGCACATACGGTCTGCACCACGAGCACGAACATAAGCGCAAGCCAAAGGAGAAAGTTCGAAATCTACGTCATCGCAGAAGTAAATCTTCTTCAATGTGTCGCTCAGAGGCAGGCCGATGGCAGCACCAGCAGGAGAAACATGTTTGAAACTAGCGGCAGCAGGCATTCCTGTAGCTGCCTTCAGTTCCTTGACCAATTGCCAAGAGTTGAAAGCATCCAGGAAGTTGATGTAGCCAGGACGGCCGTTGATAACTTCGATAGGCAGTTCCCTTCCGTCATCCATATAGATGCGAGAAGGCTTCTGATTCGGATTGCATCCGTACTTAAGTGCTAATTCTTTCATCTTAATTAAGAAATGTATTTAGAATTTGGTTGCAAAATTACAAAAAAAATATGAGAAAACCATTTTTTTCGTGCGAAATTCAAAAATAATCTCCCAAACATGACTCCGTTTCAAAAATAATGTGTACTTTTGCCCGCAGTTAGGAATGAAAAATGAAAATTTGAGAAATTAAAGGAATTGAGAATTAGAGGAAGGATAATCACAATGAAAAATGATTTGAAAATCCTCGCTGTAGCTTTGGAGAAGAAGCTAGGCAGGGAACACCTGCAGCACGAAGAGAAGCATAGAAACAACAAGTTGCTGCACAAGGTGTGGGAGATAATGAAAGGAAAGGAGAAACCTTCACAGCAGATACTCAACCGTCTGGCATTGCTTGCCGGATTCCAGAGCTGGGCTGATCTGCAGGGCGCATTGCACGGCACCGATGACGGGCTGACCAACTACAGCGCCGGAGAATAAGGAAATGCAGAAAGGGCATCCAATCGTGAGATCGGATGCCCTTTTTCTGATTCTAATTTTTAATAGGTAACTAAGAAAATTACTCAGCGCTCTTAGCGATGTTCTTCTTCTCAGCGATACGAGCCTTCTTACCTGTGAGCTTACGCAAGTAGTACAACTTAGCGCGACGTACCTTACCGTGCTTGTTCACCTCGATAGAATCGATAGCTGGTGACTCGATAGGGAAGATACGCTCTACACCTACAGTACCTGACATCTTACGAACGGTGAAACGCTTCTTGTCACCATGACCAGAAATCTTGATAACTACACCACGATAGAGCTGGATACGCTCCTTAGTACCCTCGACGATTTTGTAAGCGACTGTGATAGTGTCACCTGCCTTGAACTCAGGGAACTTCTTGCCGGTTGCAAATGCTTCTTCAGCAACTTTAATCAAATCCATTTTTTTGTATAAAATTAAAAATTGTTTGTCGTTCCAACGCAACATGGCCGGGCAACACTTCTGCCCAGACAACAGCGGTTACGCCGAAAAGCGGGTGCAAAGTTACGACTTTTTCTCGTATCTCGCAAATTTTCAGTGGGTTTCTTCTCTTTTTTCTCGCAGATTTAACTATTTTTCTTTCTTGTCAACGTCTTTTCCCACAGATTTCACGGATTTCACAGATTTATTTTGTATCTTTGTACCCTGAAAAACAGAAAAGGTATGAAGAAAAAGAATAGTATGCAGATGATGCTTGCCTCCATGGCTCTGATGCTGATGGCAAGTCCAGCCTTTGCCCAGAAATTCAAGGTGGCAAAGGTGGAGAGAACCCGTATTTTGATAGACCGGAAATGGGATGCACAGCCTGATGCTGAGGCTGCGAAGTTCATCGCCCCTTATCAGCACAAGGTGGATAGCATCATGGGACCTGTAGTGGGATCCGTGGCTCATGACATGACCCACCATCGCCCTGAGAGCGAGTTGAGTAATCTGCTTTCTGACATCCTGGTATGGGGTGGCAGACAGTTTAATGAACAGCCTGTCTTCTCGGTGTATAACATGGGTGGCATCCGTGCTGACTTTGCCAAGGGCGATATCAACGTAGGCGATGTGAGCGAGGTGGCTCCTTTCGAGAACAAGATCTGTTTCCTCACGCTTACCGGCGAGAAGGTGCTTGAACTCTTCCAGCAGATAGCCCACCGTGGTGGCGAAGGAGTGAGCCATGCCGTAAGAATGGTTATCACCCGCGACGGAAAGCTGAAGGGCGTGACCCTGAACGGCGAACCTGTCGATCCAGCCAAGAGCTATCGCATAGCCACCCTCGATTATCTTGCCGAGGGCAACGACCAGCTTGTAGCCTTCAAGAGCGGTACCGATGTGGTGGCTTCTAAGGCGAAGGAGAACAATGTGCGCTACATCATCATGGACTATTTCCGTGAGATGAAGGCTCAGGGCAAGGTAGTGGAATCAAGAGTAGAAGGCCGTTGCGTAGTAGAATAGGGAGGACGAAGGTTTCCGGGGATTTGCAATCCCCGGAATGCAGATAGACTAACTAAATAAGTACAGAAATGAAACATACATTATTATATATAGCGCTGGCGCTGGCATCATTCACGCTGCAGCCGGCAACAGTACAGGCTGAAGTCCTGAAGGATTCAAAGGCCAAAAAGGAGGCAAAGGCGCAGAAGACTCCAAAGGTAGTGAAGCAGCTCGTGGTGCTCCATACCAACGATACCCACTCCTGCGTGATGCCTTACAATCTGAATCTCGCAGATACAGCTATGGCAAACCGTGGAGGCTACCTCCGCCGTGTGGCAATGATCAAGCAGGAACGCAGTCTGAATCCTGATCTTCTGCTCTTCGACAGTGGCGACTTCTCTCAGGGATCTCCTTACTATTCGCTCTTCAAGGGGGATGTAGAAGTGGGATTGATGAACGAGATGAAGTATGATGCAGCCACCATCGGAAACCATGAGTTCGATTACGGCATGGACAATATGGTGCGTCTCTTCAAGATGGCAAAGTTCCCGATCGTTTGTGCCAACTACGATTTCACCGGCACTGAGCTGGCGGATATTGTGAAGCCATACGTGATATTGCATCGCAAGGGACTCAAGATTGGCGTCTTCGGACTGGCTCCGCAGCTTGCCGGCTTGGTGAGTGAGAAGAATTACGGTTGCATCCAGTACCTGGATCCTATCCAGAAGGCGAACGAGATGACAGAGATCCTGAAGAAGAAGGAGAAGTGTGATGTCATCATCTGCATCTCTCATCTGGGCTGGAATATAGACGGCACGGATGATACCGAGGTGATTGCTGCATCCCGCCACATCGACCTGGTATTGGGAGGTCACAGCCACAGCCTCTTCCAGACGCTGAAGTACAGAACAGATCTCGATGGCAAGCAGGTGCCTGTAGATCAGAACGGCAAGGGCGCCATCTGGGTTGGCAAAATGACATTGGATATTGTGAAAAATAAATAAAACTTATACAAAGACAAAATACAAAAAGACTCCCCGAAAAGCTCGGGGAGTCTTTTTGTATTTTTTATATCATATCATGATATCTGTTATTCCTTGTTGGAAGAAGCATAGAGACCGATGCAGGCTCCGATGAAGCCACCGCTCTTCTGGGTGCTCAGGTTGCTGGCATCCACGCCCTTGGCAAGCAGCTGCCAGTCGCCACCTTCCTCTGCATAATAGAAATCGTAATATCTGTCATGACCTTCTACCTTCAGCTTCAGCTTACCTCCCTTGATAGGAGCAGAGGCGATAGTTACGTTGTTCTTCTCGGCACGGGTCAGGGTAATCATCAGCTTGCCATTCTTCATGGTCTTACCCAATACGAAGTTGTGGTCTTCCTTCTGGAGAAGTGCCAAGCCTGCGATATCCTTGTCGTTGCGAGGAGTAAAGTTGATTTCTGTCTCAGCTGTGAAGGTGCCGTGCTGCTGACGTGCCCAGATGGCAGACATCGGCTCACGCTTGTAGATGTTGCCTGGCAGGAGATTGAACTTCAATTTGCCGTTTTCTACCTTGTAACAGTCAACGAAGTCGCGGAGGAACATCCAGCGTGGATTCAACTCTTTCAGACCCGCCTTATTGTTATCTACATCGAAGTTATCCACATAAGAGAAGTTGCCTGAGAACTCATTCTTTGCGGCAGGCTTCAAACCAGCCTTCTCTCCAACGGTAGAGATAGGAGTATTCTTGGCAAGAATCTCTGGCCATCCATTCTTCCAGGTTACCGGCAGGAGATAAGTATCGCGACCTGTGTTGTACATATCCTCTTCATAAGGACGGCAAGCCAGGAATACAGCCCACCAGTTACCCTTGCCATCTTCTACGATGTCGGCATGACCAGCACTTGATACTGGGTCCTTGCGGTTAGGGTCGAGACCGGTACGCTGGGTAAGAATAGGGTTGTTAGGGCATTCCTCCCATGGTCCCATCGGATTCTTGGCACGCAGGATAACCTCGCTGTGCCATCCGCCTGTACCACCTTCGGCGCACATCAGATAATAGAACTTGCCCTTCTTGAAGAGGTGAGGACCCTCAATCCAGATAGGACGCGCCTCTACATGGGTTCCGCCACGCAGAATCTCCTTGAAGTCACCCTTGATACTGTCGCCCTTCACGTCGAATTCGAAGCAGCGGATAGCACGCTGACCCTCATAGTCGGCACCGCCAACTACCGGACCGTTATGCACGATATATCCCTTTCCGTTGTCATCGAAGAAGAAGCTAGGGTCGATGCCGTCAATCTTCTTCAGATAGATAGGCTCGCTCCAGCCTTTGGAAGGATCTTTTGATTTCACAAAGAAGTTGCCGGCTCCCACATTGGTGGTAATCATATAGAAGGTCTTGTTCTTCTTGTTATAGCTGATGGCTGGTGCGAAGATACCGGCTGATACCTGCTGGCCCTTCAATGGAACCTGTGATGTGCGGTCGAGGACATGACCGGCAGGCTGCCAGTTGACCAGGTCTTTACTGGTTGAGAGAGGCACACCTGGGAAGAAGGTAAACGAAGAGTTTACCAGATAGTAGGTGTCGCCTACGCGACAGAGTGATGGGTCTGGATAGAAACCAGCCAGTACCGGGTTGTAATACTGGTGAGTCTTGTCGATTTCAACATTGAAGCGAGCATCATTGCCCGCATACTTGAAATAGTCAAACTCAGCTGTCTGCGCCTGTGCAGCGGCTGCCAGCGTCAGGGAAAGCGATAAGATTGCAATTTTCTTCATTTTATTATTGGGTTTAAAATTACAGAATGAGTATCTGAACTCATGGCTGAAACATGTATTCAGAATTCTGCTGCAAAGTTACCGCTTTCCTTTTAAATATACCCCCACAGAATGTTACCAACACTTTGCGAGGCGTATCATAAACATCTCTATATGTAACAAATACTTTATTTTGGGAAACATCTGGTCTTTTCTGCAGTGAAAAGGCTAGATTTTCCGGTGTGCCTGCATATAATCGCGAGGCGAAGAGCCATAAAAGTTCTTGAACATGGTGCTGAAGCTGGCTGGGTTGGAGAAACCGCAGCTAAACATGATGTCTGTTATCGTCTTGTTAGAGTGGGTCAGCAACTTTTCGGCATATTGCAGACGGGTATTGCGGATGAAGGCATGTGGTGTCTGGTTGGTCAGCTCCTTCATTCGGCGGTGCAGATGCACACGGCTCAGTCCTACTTCGCGGGCAATCATATCCACACTCAGGTCCTCATTATCCATGTTATCATTGATTACCTTCATCACCTGTTCCATCAGCTGGTCTTTTGGCGAAAGGGCTTTTTCTATCGCAATCTGCCTGTCGCTCTGTCTCTCGTTGCCCATAAACTTGTTTTTCAAAGTACGGCGCACGTTGAGCAGGTTGATGATGGTGCGGCGCAGAATGTCCATATTGAACGGCTTCACCACATAGGCATCGGCACCCGACTGCAAACCGGTCAGCTGGTCTTCCTCTCTGCTCATCGCTGTAAGCAGAATCACTGGAATGTGGTTGGTGTTCACATTGTTCTTAATCTTGGTACAGAGCGTATTGCCGTCCATCTCTGGCATCATGATGTCTGAGATAACGAGGCTTGGCTTCTGCTTGATAATCTCCGGCAGCGCCTCCTTTCCGTTGCAGAAGGTAAGGATATTGTAGGTTTCCTGTAGTTGGGTCTTCAGGAAATTACGTATTGCCTCATCGTCTTCTACCACAGCGATGGTGCTCTTTGCCTTGCTCTTGAAATCTTCTTCGGCGTCATTGGCTGTATCGGCAGCATTCTCTTCGTTTCCTTCCTCCATGTTTTCTTCCAGTTCCTTGATGTCTTCAGCAGTCTGTGGCTCCGGTGCATCTATCATTTCTTCCGGTTTCAGATGCTCGTTGCCCAGAGGCAGCGTGATGAGGAACTGGCTTCCTTCCTTCCAGTCGGCTTCATCAAGTGTCTTGTTGTTGGCGGCTGTAATGGTTCCGTAGTGCAGTTCCACGAGTGAGCGCGTCAGGTCGAGACCGATTCCCGTACCTACATTCCGGTCATAAGAAGTGGTGGTACTCTGATAGAAGCGCTGGAAAATCGTTTCGAGCTTTTCCTCCTGAATGCCCTTGCCGCTGTCCTTGATGGCGATGCGGACATGATGAGGCGAGTGGGAGAGGGTGATACGGATTCTGCCGCCTGCAGGAGTAAACTTGAAGGCGTTTGACAGGACATTCATCAATACCTTGTCAAAGTTGTCGCGGTCTATCCATACCGGGAGGGCCTCGTCTTCGTGCTCAAAGGTGAATTGGATGCTCTTGGCTATCGCCTGCTGGCAGAAGAGTTTGTATTCATCGCCAATAAAGGCAACCATATCGGTTTCGCTCATGTGCATCACCATTTGTCCCTTGTCAATCTTTCTCAGGTCCATCATCTGGTTAATCAGGTGCAGGATTCGTTCCGAGTTCTTACGCATCATATCGTAGATGCCCTGTCGGTGAGCGTCTTTGTCTTCCTTTATCAGCGTGAACAGCGGAGTGAGGATAAGGGTCAATGGGGTACGGATTTCGTGGCTGATGTTCATGAAGAACTTCAGTTTTGCTTCGCCCATCTCTTCCGCATGGATATGCTGCTGCAATATGAGCTGGTCTTCCATCTTGCGTTTGCGGTGCTTGATATAGAGCAGACAGAGCCCCAGGAAGGCAAGCAGATAGCAGAGTCTTGCCCAGATGCTGGCGTACCAGGCTGGGTGGACGATGATGGAGAACTCCTTGACAGGGGTTTCGTATCCGTTGCAGATGGCCTTGACACGGAACTTATAGGTACCTGCTGGCATATGTGAGAATGACAGTTCGTTCATGCCAGACTGTATGGTTCGCCAATCCTCACCATTGATGCTGTAGGCGTAACTGATCTGCTCTACATTATTATATGTAAGAGTAGACAGTTGGATGGTGAAGGTGTTGTCTTCATGAGATAAGGAGAACTTGTCGCTGTTGTAGGCGCCTTTGTCGGTGATAGTATAGATGCCCGATTCCATATCCGGGTATACAGGGTTGTTGCCAACAAGAAGTCCTGATATGGTAACTTTTGCCTGCCAAGGATGCTGTTTCACCTTGTCCGTATCAAACCAGTTGATACCGCCGGTTCCGCCCATCACCAGCATCTTTCCTCCCCAGAGCGTGCAGGCAGCTGCATCGCTGAACTCATTGCTCTGTAAGCCATTGTCCGAGAAGTACTTGTTGATAGTTCCTTTTTCTGTATCTACCTGGTTTAAGCCACAGGTAGTTCCTATCCAGATTCTGCCCTTGTAATCTTCTATGATGCTGGCTACGCTGTTGTCTGAAAGTCCAAGTTCTGTGTTATAAATCTTCGGATGAGTATATCCCTTCTTCGGATCATAGCAGATTGCGCCGTCTTCAGTGCCAAACCATACGCGATTCTTGCTGTCAGAATAAACGCAATGAGAGAAACTGCCCTTGTTCAGACAGTTGACGCCACCGAAAGTGGAAGTCCAGCTATTTTTTTGCTGGTCATAGCAAGCCAGACCCACAGAAGTGGCTACGAAAACCCGCTTACCATCTTTTGAGATGCTAAGTTTTATGAGGTAATCATTAGGAATACTGTTTTTTTTCAGGTTGTTGTCGGCACCATCTTGTTTTTTCCATTGCTTGATGCTTCCATCTGGAGAAAGGCGGAAAAGTCCTTTGCCCATGGTAGCAAACCATACATTGCCCTGCGGGTCTTCCTGGATATCGAAGATGCCCGCCTGGTTGCTTATGCCTAGGCTGAATGGATGGAAAGATCCCCCCGCATCTATCAATCCGATGCCGTTAGTATAGGTTCCTACCCATGTTCTGCCTTTCTTGTCTTTGCAGAGTGCCAGTACCGTGGTGTTGCTTAATAAATGGCTCTTGATGCTACCTGTTTTTATGTCAAAGAGGTAAAGACCATCCTTGTCGGTGCCCACCCAGACTTGATCGCCCTGGTTGGCACACAGACTTGTGATGCTGTTTTCGCCTATCACGTTGCGGCTGTCCAAACGGTAGCCCATATAGTTGAAATCGCATTGAGCCTGCGACTGCATGAATACGCCCTTCTGGAGCATACTCACCCAGATGTTTCCCGTAAAATCTTCTATAATGCTGGAAATCTTGCTCTTGGCAAGATTTACTTCATGGCAGAACAGAGGATTATTTTGCAAGAATCCTGTTACAGGATTATACACGAAGATACCCATACCATCGCAACCGATAAACAAGCGCTGGTCGCGGCTGATATAGATGTTGTCAATAGGAAGATTGCCTATGCCGGCTATCTTGGTGAAGATGGTTGAACCTGCCTTGAGAAGGTAAACACCATCATTCTTGGTGGCAAGATAAATGTTGCCCTTGTCGTCTTGCCTGATATCTTGTGTGTTAAGTTGCTCTGTTCCCATGATGCGTGAAACAAGCTTGCCGTTCTTTTCTTTCCGTAACAGCTTTCCGTTTTCCAGGATAATCCAGAGCCTTTCTTGTTTGTCTTCCAGAATCTTATGTATGTATTTCAGGTTCTCCACTTCTCCTTTCATGGTGTAACAGGCGTTTGCATCTGTTTTCTTGGTCATGATGCCGTAACCGGAGGTAACGACAGCAATATCGCCATTGTGCAAACGGCTTACCTGGTTAACGTAAGTGTTTATAGGCTTATTTCTTGAATCGAGCATAGGTACGTTGCAGAACCTTTTACCATTAAGTATAAGTAGCGACTTGTTTGTTCCCAGCACAATACGCCCCTTTTCATCCTGTGTTATACAGTTGATATAGTTGCTGTTGAGCCCGTTACTGTTGTTGTAGGTTTTTCTGATGACCATAAAGTTATAGCCATCATAGATATTCAAGCCGTTACGGGTGGCAATCCAAATGAAACCATTTGAATCCTGGAACACCTGAGTGGCAAGGTTGCTCGAAAGCTGGTTGTCTGAATTGAAAAGTTTTCCTCGCTGCGCCATCATGTTCTGCGCAGTGAGACAGAAGATAAACATCAGTAAAAGACCGATGTATCTCATTGTTCTGAGATTTGATTTCATGGAAATCATCATGATTCTTGGTTTCATTGTCTTTTTTGGCTTTTTTATATTCGTTTGCAAAAATACAAAATTAATGGGAGAATAATGCATGATAAGGTATGTTTTTTACGAGAATATATTAAAAAGATGTTAAAATATTACGTAGGATAAAGATAATGTTACATGTGGTACGAGAGAAAAACTATTGGTTACTTATTATAAAGTATATATGATAGATTAGAAGTATCTTTGCATCGGTTTTTAAGTTGTATATATTTAGTATATTTAGGTTAGTTAGGTTTATACATAATAGTTTGTAGAATAGGTTTAGAATTTCTAAGAGATTTTGATATTATGGTTTTTATATAGAATCATGATTAATTGGTTTCGGGATTGGTGCGTAGTGATTACGCGCCATTCTATTTTAAAAGACCAGCATCCTTTTCTGTAAACTGGAACCTGGCAATTCTTCATAATATAATAAGGTGACTGACAATAAATGATAAATCTAAAAATAATTGTAACAATGAACAGAAAGAAATTGTTAATATCACTCGCTATGGTTATGCTGTCAATGGCGGGGCTGGCTGCAGATAATCTGCCGGCACTCCGTGTGCAGGGTAAGAACCTGGTGGATGCCAATGGTAAGACTGTTGTCTTGCATGGTGTGATGGATACACCGAACCGCTACTTCAATGGGTGGAGATGGCAACAGTGGAAGGCTGATTATTCTGAAGCCGACATAAAGCCTTGCTTGGAATATTTCTCTAAGCAGTTCTCGGCTATTACCGACAAGAAGCAGGGTGCTTACTGTACCGTGTTCCGATTGCACATGGATCCATGTTGGACCAACGATCCATCGAAGAAGGCAGAGAATGAGGCTGACATCTCAGCATTCAACATGGCGCGCTACCGCCTCTATCTGCAGAAACTCTATATCCCATTAATTAAGGATGCCATCGCCCACGGACTCTACGTCATCGTACGCCCACCGGGTGTCTGTCCTGGTGATATCAGTGTTGGCGACAAGTATAACCGCTATCTGAAGGCTATCTGGAAGACCTTTGCTGCCGATGAGTATATCCAGCAGAATTCGGGCATCATCTCCATCGAACTTGCCAATGAGCCGGTGAGGGTTCATCTGGAAGATGGCTCTAATTCGGATATAGCACTGCATGATTACTTCCAGCCGGTGGTTGACGAGATTCGCGCCCAGGGCTTCAAGGGAATCATCTGGGTTCCGGGTGCGGGTTATCAGAGCCAGTACCAGGATTACGCCAAGTATCCTATCACCGATAGCGAGAACAACTTCTCTTATGCAGTACATGTTTATTCCGGATGGTATAATGCCAGCGACAATAACTGTGATCACGATGCCTTCATCAAGCAATTCCAGGCTCAAGTGCCTATGGTTACCAGTAAACCTATCATGGTAACGGAGATAGACTGGAGTCCGGAAGATCCTGACAAGGCGAGCGAAGGTCACTGGAATGAGTGGGGACAGTGGACACAGCCTAACCTGGGAAGCTGGGCAACAGCATCTACCTCGAAATGGGGATTGGCATGGAAGGCAGTTCACGATTACTTTGGCAATATCGGTATGACCCTTACCCATCCGCAGGAATATTACGATATTGATGAGTACTTGAAGAGCGGAATTGTGCAGCCGGGTTTCCAGAATGCCAAGAAACACGGACTGTTCGAAGAGTGTTGCGGCTATGCCTGTATGAACTGGTATAAAGAGTGGTATTTGAAACAAAATACAACAGGAATTAAACAATTAGAAACCCAGGCAGACGTGGTTTCCACCTTATATTATAATATAGAAGGAAAAGAAGTTGAAAAGCCAACTGCTGGTGTTTATATAATAAAACAACTGTTAAGTAATGGAAAAATACGTTCTCGCAAGATTTTTCTAAAATGATAAACTTTCTGTTACACCACGCAAAGTATGTTTCGAAAGAAATCCATACCTTTGCCGCCGTGAATAAACAGTTTTAGCGCACGCCTAAATTTTTAAAGCATAAATCAAAAATGAATAGAACATGATTGAACAAGTGTTAACAATGAAACGGACAGCAGCCTTATGCTTGGTGGGAGCTTTCTGCAGCCTGAATGCTCAGGCACAGAATATCCAGGTCAAGGGTAATCTTGTTGACGGTACAGGTGAGCCTCTGATAGGTGCCACTGTAAAAGTGAAAGGTAATGCCAGTGTCGGTGCGGTCACCGACTTAGATGGTAATTTCAGCATCAGTGTTCCTTCTGAGAATTCTATCCTCGTATTTACATACGTAGGTATGAAGACCAAGGAAGTAAAGATTGGTACGAAGAGAGAGTTGAAACTTACTCTTGAAGACGACAATGCCATCGGCGAAGTTGTAGTCGTTGGTTATGGTCAGCAGAAGAAGGCTTCTGTCGTAGGTTCCATCACCCAGACTACTGGTGAGGTTTTGGAGCGTGCAGCTGGTGTCAGCGACGTCGGTTCAGCCTTGACAGGTAACCTCCCAGGAGTTGTTACAATCCAAGGCAATGGTATGCCTGGTGAGGAGGAACCTCAGATTATCATCCGTGGTTCTAGCTCATGGAACAATTCCGACCCTCTCGTTCTCGTTGATGGTATTGAACGTCCTCTGAGCAGCGTGGACATCTCTTCTGTGGAGAGCATCTCTGTACTGAAGGATGCTTCTGCTACTGCAGTCTATGGTGTGAAGGGAGCCAATGGTGTCATCTTGGTTACCACCAAGCGTGGTCAGGAAGGCAAGGCTAAGATTGACATTGGTTTCAATGCTACGTTGAAAGCTCCTTCTAAGTTGCCTAATAAGTACGACTCTTATGATGCGTTGATGCTTCGCAACCAAGTGGTAGAACGTGAACTGGGCATTTATCCTGAAGGTGTTTCATATCTTCGTCCTCAGTCTTTTATAGACAACTATCGAAACCAGACTACGCAGGAGCAGCGTGAACGTTATGCCAATGTGGATTGGCAGGATGCACTTTTCAAAAAGTCTGCTATGTCCTATAATGCGAACGTGAACGTGAGTGGTGGTACAAAATTCGTTAAGTACTTCGCTTCTGCTGATTTCGTGCATGAGGGTGACCTCTTCCGTGAGTATGACAATGGTCGTAACTACAACTCTGGCTATGGATACAATCGTATCAATGTTCGTAGTAACTTGGACTTTGCCATCACAAGTAGCACTACTTTGAAGGTAAATGTGGCTGGTAGCAATGGCGTAAGAAAAGCTCCTTGGAGTAACATGAGCAATAGTGAGTGGCAGATTGGTCAGCAGTGGGCTGGTGCTTATAGCATCGCCCCAGATGTGTTCTTGCCACAATATTCTGACGGCACATGGGGATTCTATCCATCTGCTTCCAATGTAAGTAACTCTGCACAGAATCTTGCTATCGGTGGTACAGCACAGGCTACAACCACTCGTATCAATACAGACTTTACCCTTGAGCAGAAATTGGATTTCATAACCAAAGGCTTGAATTTCCGTGGTACTATCTCTTGGGATAATGTTTTTGTTGAGACAGGACGAGGTATCAATGACTTGAATAATGAAGCCCAGACTAAGTATATTGATCCTGAAACAGGTCAGGTTACTTATGGTAAAGAACTTGAGGGACAGAATAAGTTTGATTGGCAGCAAGGTGTGAACTGGTCAACGGAAGGTGGTTCTGTAGATAATAACCAGACTGTTCGCAACCTCTACTATCAGTTGCAGCTCAACTGGGCTCGCAAGTTTGGACAGCATGATGTGTCTGCCATGGGCTTGTTCTCACGTCAGGAGAATGCACGTGGTAGTGTGATGCCAACTTACCGTGAGGACTGGGCATTCCGTGCTACCTATAGCTATGCAGGTCGTTATAACATCGAGTATAATGGCGCCTATAACGGATCAGAAAAGTTCAGCAAGGACAATCGTTTTGCCTTCTTCAATTCAGGTGCTATCGGATGGACCATTACTGAGGAAAACTTCATGAAGTCTCTTCGTGACAAGCACATCATCGATATGTTGAAGTTCCGTGCTTCCTACGGTGAGATTGGTGATGACAACCTAGGTCCAGACCCATTTGATTCTACTCGTCGCTGGTTGTATATGAGTCAGTGGGCGTATGGCGGCAAGACTACGATGGATCTCGACCATACAGAGAGCATCTATACATGGTATCGACAGAACACTCTTGGAAATGATAATGTGAAATGGGAAACAGTTAAGAAAACCAACTTCGGTATTGATTATGGTTTCTTGGGAGGCTTGATTACTGGTTCTTTGGATTTCTTCTGTGATCGTCGTAATGACATCTTGATTTTCGGCTCCAACCGTTCCGTTCCTTCTTATTTCGGAACGACAGCACCTACTATTAATAAAGGTAAGGTTCGTACTAGTGGTTACGAGTGGGAATTGAAACTTAATAAGGTGTTTGCTAATGGCTTGCGACTCTGGGGTAATTTCAATATGACCCATGCCAAGAATAAGGTAATTTTGAAGGATGATGCCATCCTTACTCCAAATTATCAAAAGGAGGCAGGATTTGCCATGAATCAGTATCACTCTTATATAGATAAGGGCTTTATCAATAATATTGATGATTTGATAGGTTCTCCGGCGCACGACTCCAATGACAATCATCGTTTGGTTGGTGACTATTACATTGTTGATTTCAATGGTGATGGTGTTGTTGATAGCAAGGACTCGGCTCCTGTAGGTTATAGCAGTAGTCCGCAGAACACCTATAATGCTACTATTGGTTTCGAATGGAAGGGGTTCTCTGCTTTCGCTCAGTTCTATGGAGTAACTAATGTGACCCGTGACGTAGGATTGGGAAGTTTTGGTAATAAGCTTGATAATGTTTATGATATTGGTACTTGGTGGAATAAGAATCAAACCAATGCAGAATGTGTCCTCCCTCGTTGGGGTGCCACTGCTTCAAGTTACTCCGATGGTACACAATATATGTATGATGGCTCTTACATTCGTTTGAAGAATGTCGAGATTGCTTATACCTGGACCAAGGGTTGGATTAAGGCATTAGGCGTAAACTACCTCAAGATTTACTTGAATGGTAATAACCTCTGGCTCTGGACTCGTATGCCTGATGACCGTGAGGCAAACCTCGGTGGTGGTGGCTGGTTGGGAGCATACCCTACGGTTCGCCGCTTCAACTTAGGTGTTAAATTCTCATTGTAATTATTAAAAAAAATATTCAGATGAAAAATAAGATAAAGACATTATTGTTGACGGGATGCGTCTCGCTGGCTCTCGGTACTTCGCTGAGTTCTTGTCAAGACTACTTGGACAAGGAGCCAGACTCAACAGTTTCTGCAGACGATGCCTTTGCCAATTTCCGTAATTTCCAAGGTTTCGTTGAGGAAATATACAACTGTATCCCTGATAAAGAGAAATGTAACTATTGTCCTTCATGGAACTGGGGTGATGATGAAATCTTCAATCCTGAGGCTGATAATAGAATGACCCATCAGGTTGATTTAGGTAACTTCCGTGCATGGGAATCTACTGGTAACTGGTTAAAGCGTGATGGTGCTTCTACTTCCACTAATAAGTTCGACCACGGTATTTGGAACCATGCGTGGTATTGCATCAGAAAATGTAATCTCGGTTTACAGAATATCGACAAGTTTGTGACTGGAAGTGCTGAAGAGAAAAAACTGATAGAGGGTCAGCTCTATTTCTTCCGTGCATGGTGGCATGAGGAAATGATGCAGTATTTTGGTGGTATGCCTTATGTGGATACTTATCTCGATGCCAATGCCGAGCTGAATTTGCCACGCCTTTCTTATCAGGAATGCGCTGATAAAGCGGCAGCAGATTTCCGCAAGGCTGCCGATTTGTTGCCTATTAATTGGGATAAGACTTCTGCAGGTGCTGCCACACAAGGTAAGAATGATCTTCGCATCAATAAGATCATGGCTCTTGGTTATCTTGGTAAAACCTATCTTTGGGCTGCTAGTCCTTTGATGAAGAATGGTGCGCAGACTGGTGCCAGCAAGAATGGCAAGACTTATGATTATGATCAGGAATATGCTAAGAAGGCAGCTGAGGCTTTTGGTGAACTGCTCTCTCTTGTAGAAGCTGGTCAGACACAATATGCATTGGCAGAGTTTAAGTACAAAGACATCTACAATCATGAGAAATCTGATGATGCCAATAGCTGTTTTTCTGATATATTCTATACCAAGAAGCAGAACTGGAAAATGCCTGGAACGGTTGAAGCTATCTTCCGTGGTCCATCTCCTGATTTTAATGGCTCTAACTGGAACACCTCTAAGGTCTTTGGCCCTAAGGTACAGAAAGTAGTTGCTCATGATAATGTCATTCACCAACCTACGGCCAACCTTGTAGAGGCTTATGGAATGGCTAACGGAGAACCAATCTATTTGGTTGAGAATGGTCAGTATGTACTCAATCCAAAGTCTGGTTTCGACCCTAAGCATCCTTTCAAAAATCGTGATCCCCGTTTCTACCACGATATCGTCTTTGATGGTTTTAAGTATTTGAACGGATCACCTGGTCAGTATGCAGATTTACAGTATTGCCAATTATATACGGGTGGTAATATGCGCCCTATAGAAAATGCAAGCCGTACGGGTTATTTCATTCAGAAGTTGGTGCCTCATACTTGTAATGAAGTGGATAAAGATTACGACTGGGGTGCAGCTTTCCACTGCTATTTGCCATATATGCGTCTTGCAGACATATACTTGATGTATGCAGAGGCTTGTGCTGCATTCGGTGGTGCTACTGGCAAGTCTTCAAACTTTGGTAAGACCGCAGAAGATGCAATTAATACACTTCGCGACCGTTGTGGTGCTGGTCATGTTGCTCCAGAATTTGTTGCAGACAACCATAAGTTCATGGACGAGGTCCGTCGTGAGCGTGAGGTAGAACTTTCTTTCGAAGGATTCCGTTTTTGTGACTTGCAGCGTTGGTTGCTTCTGACAGAGGCACCATATAATCAAAAATTCTCACAGGAGTTTGACCGTGTGGAAAGTGCAGACTTCTATAAGAATCATGATCCTAAGGACGCTGAGGTTGCCAATTATCGCAGAGAGTTGATATTGACTCGTAATTTCAATACCAAGCACTATTGGTTCCCATTGCCAATCAAGGAGACTCAGCTCTATCCAGAGTTTAATCAAAATCCTGGCTGGTAAGGTTTAAAATTATAAATTAGTAATACTAAATGAATAATGATAGTATGAATTCAAGATTCAAATCATATAATTATAAGCTTTTTGTAGCAAGTCTCGTGGCTTTGGCTCCTCTTGGTGCCAATGCCAAGACTGCACAGACAAGCGAATCCGATACAGCCAGTGCCGACAAGGAGATGGTTCAGGTGGCTTACCGAAAGGTAGCCAAGGATGACATCTTGGGCGGTGTGTCTGTAGTCGATGTAGAGAACTTGATGAAGAAGAATTACCATACTTATAGCCTCGACAATATGCAAGGTTATGTAGGTGGTTGGAATGGCAATTCTCTCTGGGGTATGGATGCCGACAACGCTGGTTATCTCGTCTTGGTAGATGGTGTGCCTCGTGAAGCTAATAACGTTCAACCAAGTGAGATTGCACAGATTTCTTTCCTCAAGGGTGCGCAGGCTGTGGTGCTCTATGGTAGCAAGGCTGCCAAGGGTGCTGTAGTCATAACCACCAAGCGTGGTCATAATGACGGCTTGAAGGTCGAGGTGCAGGCTAATGCAGGTTTGAATGTAGCAAAGTCTTATCCTGAGTATCTTAGCAGTGCAGAGTATATGACTCTCTATAACGAGGCTCGTCGTAATGATGGTCTGTCTGAGCTTTATTCTGCTGAGGACATCTATAATCATGGAGCAGGTTTGAACCCTTATCGTTATCCTAATCTCGATTTCTATTCTTCTGATTATCTCAGAAAGATGAACAGCCGTTATGAGGCTACTGCAGAAATCAGCGGTGGTGGTAAGCGAGCTCATTTCTATAGCAATATCAACTATTATCGCCAGGGCGATTATTTCAAGTTTGGTGAGGCTAAGAATAATAATACCCAGCGCTTCAGCGTTCGTGGTAATGTGGATATAGATATTACTGATGATATTAAGGCTTGGGTCAATTCCAGTGCAACCTTCTATGATTCTCATTCTGCAAAGGGTAATTACTGGGAAGCTGCTTCTACTTGGCGTCCTAATTTTCCACAGAATGCAGCTCCTCTTATCTCCACAGATATGATAGCCCCTAATGCTAAGGCTGCTTGGGACTTGATGAGCGTTGCGAAGTTGGTTGATGGCAAATACTTCCTTGCTGGTACTCAGGCAAACTCCTCCAATGTTTTTGCTGATATCTATTCTGCAGGAAGTAGTAAATTTACTAGTCGTCAATTCCAGTTTGATACGGGTGTCAATATCAACTTGCACAAGGTGTTGAAGGGCTTGTCTTTCGAGACTCATTTCGCAGTTGACTATGCCACCTCTTATAATACTTCTTTCGATAATAGCTATGCTGTTTATATCCCAACATGGGCTAACGTTGATGGCAAGGATATGATTGTCGCATTGAAGAAGGAAGGTGAGGATAAAAAGTCTGGCAACCAGAACATCAGCGGAAGTACAGATAACCAGACCATGTTTTTCTCTGGTCAGTTCAACTACAACAATACTTTCAACAAGGTTCACAATCTGTCGGCAATGTTGATAGCTTCTGGCTTCCAGCAGTCGAAGTCTGGACAGTATCATAAGAACTCTAGTGCCAATCTTGCATTCGATGCTTCTTACAATTATGCCCAGAAGTATTACGCAGATTTTGGATTAGCTGCCATTCACTCTGCCCAGTTGGCTCCAGGTCATCGTGAGGCTCTCTCACCATCACTTTCTTTGGGTTGGAGACTCAAGAATGAGTCTTTCTTGAAGAATTCCAAGGTGGTAGATGACATGATGATTAGTGTATCAGGTAGTATTATCAATGAGGATATTGATATAGCAAATGGTGACAATCGCTACTATCTCTATCAGAGTATTTGGAGTTCTGATTACGGCTATGGATGGTATGATGGATCTAGCGATAAATACACCTATTCAAAAAGAGGTGAGAACAAAGACCTTGATTTTATCAAGCGCAAAGAGTTGTCTCTGAATTTCAAAACATCCCTGTGGCAGAAATTGGTGACATTGGATGCAAGTTTCTTCATCAATTCGATGGAGGGTTATCTCATCTCTTCGCCAACATTCTATCCATCTCATTTGAATACTGGTTATCCAGCGGCTTCGTTTATGCCTGTACTGAATTACAACAATAATCGTAGAGTAGGATTTGATTTCGCAGCCAACTTCAATAAGAAGGTAGGTGATGTGGATCTCTCACTTGGTGTGACAGGTACTTACTATACAACCAAGGCTACCAAACGAGATGAGAACAACGTAGAGCAGTATCAGAACAGACAAGGAAAGGCACTTGATGGCATTTGGGGTTACAAGAGCGCAGGTCTCTTCCAAAGCGAGGAGGAAATCAAAACTTCTCCAGACCAAAGCTATTTTGGTGGAACAGTTAAACCTGGTGACATCAAGTATGTGGATGTAAATGGTGATAATAAAATTGACCAATACGACCAAGTCTTCTTGGGTAAGGGTGGTTGGTATGGAGCACCATTCACGCTTGGTGTCAATCTTACAGCTAAGTGGAAGAACTTTACCTTCTTCGCTCTTGGTACCGGTAACTTCGGTGCTTGGGGAGTCAAGAATAATTCTTATTGGTGGGTAAAGGGCGATAGCAAATATTCTGCTGTAGTTCGTAACCGATGGACAGAGGAAACCAAAGAGACTGCAACCTATCCTCGTTTGACATCTCTTGATGGTAACAACAACTTCCAGACATCAGACTTCTGGATGTACAAGACGGATGCTTTCAGCTTGGCTAAGGTCCAGATAACTTACGACTTGCCTAGTACTTTGTTCCAAAAGACATGGCTTAAGGGGTTGTCGGCATACGTAAGCGGAGCTAACTTGCTTACCATTTCAGGAGAGCGCGAAGTCTTAGAGATGAACGTTGGGTCTGCGCCTCAGACACGCTATTATAATATAGGTGTAAAGGCAACATTCTAATCATTTTAAAATGTAGAAAGAAATGAAAGTAAAAAATATATTTATATTAGCAGCAATGTCGCTTACCTTGGTTTCTTGCTCAGATCTCTTCGAGCCTGCAGAGGAAAACAACCGTGGCTTGGATGAGATTTACAATGAGCCAACATACGCTCAGGGACTATTGGGATATGGTTATGCGATGCTTCCTTACAATACCAAGAGTGTTACTGATATTGCTACAGATGACGCTGTAAGCAATGACTTGACAAATAGCTTTCTCAAGATGGCTACAGGTTCTTGGACTGCTAATAGCGATCCTATGTCTAGATGGACAAATGGTCGTGCTTGTATCCAATATCTCAATATCTTCCTTCAGGAGGTAGATAAGGTAAACTGGGCAAAGGACGAGAATGCCCGTAAGATGTATTGTGATAGCCGTAAAGGTGAAGCTTATGCTTTGAGAGCTCTCAACTTGTATTATCTTTTGATGAATCATGGTGGATGGACAGCCGATGGCAAATTGCTTGGCGTTCCTAATTTGACAGAACCAGAGACTTCTACTGATAATTTCAACAAGCCACGTAATACATTCCAAGAGTGCTTGGATCAAATCTATAGCGATTTGGACGAGGCTGCCAAGCTTCTCCCTCTTGATTACAATGATTTGACTAATGATAACGATGTTCCTGCCAAGTATAAGGAAATCGGAGTAAAGACCGCAGGAGACTACAACCGTGTGTTTGGTTCCATTATGCGTGGTCGTATCAGCGGTCGTATCGCTGAGGCTATTCGCTCACAGGTATCTTTGCTTGCAGCTAGTCCTGCTTTCTCTGAAGGTACAAACGTGGATTATGCTAAGGCTGCTGACGATGCAGCTACCGTTCTTGACCGTATCAATGGTGTGAATGGATTGTCTGCTACAGGTAATAATTGGTTTATGCAAACCAGGGAAATCGATGCGCTTGGCTCAGGTGCTTGTCCTGCTGAAATTCTTTGGCGTGGCAGTCGTACCAATGGTGCTGATGACTGGGATCTTGGTCTGAACCAAGAGTCTGATAATTTCCCTCCGTCTCTTTATGGTAAGGGTAGAATCAACCCAACTCAGAATCTGGTCGATGCATTCCCTGCTGTAAATGGTTATCCTATCACCGATGATCGTTCAGAGTATGATAAGTTGAATCCTTACAGCAATCGAGATCCTCGTCTTGACCTTTATATCATTCATGATGGTAGTACTTATAAGGGAAAGACCATTCATACAGACATTACGACGGCTAATAACAATGATGGTTTGAATAAGATTTCCAATTCTACTCGTACAGGCTATTACATGAAAAAGCTGTTGCGTGAGGATTGTAATCCTGACCCTAATGCAAAGAATGCTCAGTATCATTATCCTGTGTATATTCGCTATACTGAGATATTCCTCGATTACGCTGAGGCTGCCAACGAGGCTTGGGGACCAAAGGGTAAGGGAACTCACAACTACTCAGCTTACGATGTAATCAAGGCAATCCGTGAGCGTGCCGGAATTGGCGAGTTTGGCGTGGATCCATACTTGGATGAGTGCGCTGGTAGCAAAGAGAAAATGCGTGAGTTGATTCGAAACGAGCGTCGTTTGGAACTTTGTTTTGAAAATAAGCGCTTTAATGACCTTCGCCGTTGGAAAGCTCCTCTAAATGAGGCTGCGCGTGGTGTAGAAATCACTTCAGAGGCTGGTGTTCCATCATACAAAGAAATGAAGGTTGAGGATCGCAGCTATAAAGATTACATGTATTACGGTCCTATACCACAGAGCGAAATATTGAAGTGGAGCAACTTGCAGCAGAATAAGGGCTGGGAAGTAAAAAATAACGACTAATATTTAAAATGATGAAAACAATGAAGATAAGCAAATATTTGTCCATGGCTACATTGGGAATCTTGGCTTTAGGCTTTAACTCTTGTGAGAATGGCAACCAAGAATTTCCTGATTATGAGGGCGGTACTACTGTATATTATCCTTATCAGTATATCGAACGTTCTGTAGTTTTAGGCAATGATGAGAATCGCGATAATACGGATGATAACAATCATGTATTGTATATCGTATCTACAATGGGTGGAGCATATAATGGAAAAAACATCACATTGAATGTAGATGTTGATAATTCATTGTGTGACAATCTGTATTTTGAGGATGGAGTCACTCCTGTAAAGCCAATGCCTAGCAATTATTATACAATTCCTACCAAGACGGTTGCGTATAATGGAAAATTGCAGGGACGTCTTCAGGTTAAGTTGGAGGATGCTTTTTTTGCTGACCCAGATTGTGCAAAGAATACATATGTAATCCCAGTTCGCATCAAGGATATGGTGGGAGCCGATTCTATTCTTTCGGGTTCTCCTGCCGTTGCAGGTACAACTCCTGTTCGTACTGATGCTTCAGCTTGGTTAATTGCTCCTAAGGATTATATCCTTTATTGCGTTAAGTTTATGAATCCATGGGATGGCTTTTATTTCCGTAGAGGAACTGACAAGATTACAGTGAATGGACAAACTCATGAGGTAAAGCGTGAAGGTGCAACTATTGAAAAGGATGAAGTGAGTCGAATTACAACCAAGAGTTTGAAGGAATGTAATTTCGTAGCCTCTGTAAGTAAAGCTGACGGCTCAAAGGTCACTTGCAACTTGAAACTTACGTTCGATGATAATGGTAATTGTACCGTTTCTTCTGATACAGAGGGCATGACTGCTTCTGGTACAGGTAAGTTTGTAGAAAAGGGAGCAAAGTTGGCTTGGGGTAACAAGGATCGTGACATCCTGACTCTCAATTACAAGGTTGATTTCGGTTCAGGCATTGTTTTGGAAACATCCGATCAGTTTGTTGCCCAGACTCGTGGTAACACCAATGGTATTGTTCAATTCAGTCCTCAGTATATCAGGAAGTAATATTCTTGATAGATAAGTGTCATTCTAATAATTTGATTATTATGAAATTGAAAAATATTAATTTAGGTTTAGGCTTGATGGCTCTCTTGGCTTTGTCTTCTTGTGCTGATGACAAGTTCTCGGAGTACAGAACTGATATGACCAAGAATTTGAAGGAATATCAGTATCTGAATAACTACGAGCCTTTGAAGAAATACGTGGAAGATATGAAAGCTGCCGGCAAGTGCAATCCCAACTTTAAGTTGGGCATTGCGCTTGAAGCAGCCGAATTCAACAAGCAGGCACTTGTATATTGCCTTGCTGGTAGCAATTTCAATGAAATGACTGCTGGTAATGCCATGAAAATGGCTTCTTGTGTGAAAGATGATGGCAGTATGGATTTTTCGTTAGTCAAGGAGTTCGTCAAGAATGCGAAAGATGCAGATATGACGATTTATGGTCATACGCTGGCTTGGCATTCTCAGGCAGCCAATAAGTACCTCAAAAATCTTATCAAGGATAAGGAGTTGCCACCTGATCCAAATGGTGGAAACAAGTACTTGGAGATTGCTTGTGGCGAAGCTGGTGCCAATAAATGGGATAAACAGATTAGTTATGTGTTGCCTAAGGCATTGGTTAAGGGACAAAGTTACGTGATGACCGTTAAGGTAAAGGCTTCGGATGGTGGAACTTTTGCTGCTTGGCCTATTTGGGAAGCAAGTGATAATAAAAACGAATGGGGTGGTAGTAATGATGTTCAGTATTTGGCTGATTATGACATCACTAACGATTATTCTACTTTGACTTGGGAGTTTACTGCCAATTTCCCTATTGATAAGCTCCAGTTTGTGTTCGGTAACGTAGGAGGAACCATTTCTTGCGATGACTTTAAGTTGACGAAAGCTGGTTCTGATGAGAATCTTATTGAAAATGGAGACTTTGCAAAAGAGTCGGCTCGTGGTTGGAATCCGACTGGCTGTACCATCAAGGTGGCTTCTGCAGCCGCAGCTGTCGAGGTAGAACAACTAGTTCATGAGCAAACCTATACTGATGGACCTTTCCCATTCTATGCTATGGGTTGCGAACCACCTGTTGTGAATGGGGCTATCCATTTTGTTCCAACAGGAGATTGGTCTCAGTTCTTTGTTATGCCAAGTAGCAACAATACGCTTTCTGAGGAGGGTAATTATGTGGTTTATCTTGACTTGTCTGCTTCAAAGGATGCTAGTGGAGTAGAATTGACTATGCAGAATGGTTGGGATGCAAATAGTAACCAGCAAATTACTGTAAAAGTACCTGTTTCTGCTGGTCGTCATACCGTAAAACTTCCGATGCCTAATATTGCTGGAGGTAATTATGATATTATCTTGAAACCACAGACAGCAGATGCTACTTTGGATGTACATTCTGTTAAGGTTTATCAGGTCAAGAATCTCAACTCCATTCCTCTCACCGATGAAGAGAAGAAAAATGTTCTTACCACTGCCATGGGAACTTGGATTGATGGTATGATGGAGGCTACTGATGGTTATGTTACATCTTGGGATGTTGTGAACGAAGCCCTTTCTGGTGCCGATAAAGATGGTGATGGCAAGTTTGACTTGCAGTCTGCTAAACGAGGCAACGTTTCAGCTGACGATGCAAAGAACAATTTCTACTGGCAGGATTACCTGGGTGACATTGATTATGTTCGCACTGCTGTAGCTGCAGCTCGCAAGAGTTTTGCCGCCCATAATGGTGACCCTGAGAAATTGAAACTCTTCATCAATGATTATAACTTGGAGAGCGATTGGGACGACAATGGCAAGTTGAGGAGTTTGATTCAGTGGATCAAGGATTGGGAAGCTGATGGCGTGACCAAGATTGATGGTATCGCATCTCAGATGCATATCTCTTGCTATGCTGATCCTGTCAAACAGGAAAGTGTGAAAAATCATATCGTCAAGATGTTGGAGTTGATGAAGAAAAGTGAAAAGCTTTGCAAGATTTCTGAACTTGATATGGGTTATGTTGATGCCGCTGGCAAAGACGTAACTTATGATCAGATGACTGAGGAACAACACAAGGAAATGCGTGACCTCTACACCTTCGTTCTCCAGAAGTACTTCGAGATTATCCCTATAGATAAGCAGTATGGCATCACTCAGTGGTGTGCTACAGATTCTCCTAAGGATTCAGGTTGGCGTCCTGGTTTGGCTACTGGTCTCTGGGATCTCAACTATCTTCGCAAGCATACCTATGCAGGTTTCGCTGTAGGTCTTGGTGCTCCTAAGTATTGGGAGAACTTAGCTGAATAACTGTTAATATGAGTATTAAAGAAAATAAGTATGAAAAAGTTTTTATTGACATTAGTGGCTGTCGTTGTATCTTGTGTTGCTATGGCTGCAAACAATATGCGAAGTGAATCTGTTAATGGCTTCTTTAATATTGAAGGAACGTATAATACCAGTGCGTATCCTGGTAATTACCTGTTGTTGGATTCGAATGATTTTCCGATGAAGTCTGATGTTGTTGGAGTCTGTTTGAACGTCCTACCTGAAGGTTATCATTACCAATGGCTACCAATGTATGGAGCCGAGGGTGTGCAAATCCAAGTCATGCCTGAAACTCGCATCGCTTATATAAGCCAAAATGGAAAAACTGAGGAGTTTGATTTTAAGGTATGTATAATAAATGAGTCAACAGGATACCCTGAAATAGTTAGGACTTTTAAATTCGTATATCATAAGAATTTTTTCGGACCAACTGGGCATCCTATAGATTAATGCTTGGGTTAGCAACATGAAATATGAACATTGAAATAGAACATTAGTTTTTAGGTTTTATCATATAATGATTAACCGAAATATATGTTAGTCGTGATAGGTCAGTTGAGCCATGAGGCTCGACTGACCTTTTTGAATTCTCTTTTTTACACCACGCAAAGGCGTTGAGTGTAAAAGGCATATCTTTGAAAAACTAAACTCAATAAATTGAATGATGAAGAAACTGATAATTTTAGCAGGTTTATTGGTGTCTTTGCAGGTGAATGCGCAAAATTATGCCAAGCAGTGGTGTGCTGACAATGGTGATGGTACTTATACCAATCCAATCATCAACTCAGACTTTCCTGACCCTGACATTATCCGCGTGGGGGATACCTATTATTATGTATCTACCACAATGTTCTATTTCCCTGGTGCGACAATCTTGAAGTCGCACGACTTGGTGAACTGGGAATATTGTGCCAATCCTCTCCAAAAAATAGCGGAGTCGGAGCCTTTTAATCTCCAGAATGGATATAATCAGTATTCCAAAGGGCAATGGGCTCCTAGTCTGAAATACTACCAAGGCAAGTTTTACCTTCACTTCATCGCCTTCAACCATGAAAAGTTTGCCGATGGTGGTGACTTCCTCTTAACGGCTACAGACCCTGAGGGTGAGTGGAAGGTGCAAAAACTGAATGGTTTCTATTATGATTCAGGTCTTTTCTTTGATGAGGCAACGGGACGCCGCTTTGTGGTAGCAGGATACAATGAAATCAGTGTGACCGAGTTGGATGAAAACTTCAATGCCATCGGTTCCTCTAAGCGGATTATCAATAAGCCAAACTCCGGATTGGAGGGCAGTCACATGTATCATATCGGTGATTACTATTATATCTATGCCACATACGGTGGAGGTTATGACCATAGCCAAACCATCTTCCGTTCCAAGAATCCGTTCGGACCATACGAGGAGCACGATGGATTGCTTTTCGACAGAAGAGACTGTTGATGAAAATAAATTCAACGATTTGACTGCCATTGAGCAAGTAGAGTCGAAGACTAAACGTATTGTTTCTCGCCAGTTTTATAATGCGTTAGGTGTAAAGTTACCGAGACCTCAGCATGGCTTGAACATTGTGAAGACGCGTTATGAGGATGGAACGGAGAAAACTTATTCTTTTGTTAAGCAATAAAAATCTAAATGGCACGAAAACGCACTTTTTCTCACTTTTTTTTCGAGAAAAAGTGCGTTTTCGTGCCAAAATCTTTAATTTGGCTTCCCAGAGAAGGACGTGATGTATTAGGTGAAATCCTCAGGATATAATACTCATAAGTCACTAGACGAGTTTTGTGCTAAATATTCTGATCGAATAGATAAGAGATATCTCTTGTATACAAAGGATTTGAAGAAAGATGGACAAACGCTCCTCTTACCGATTTATATGACTCCTTTGTTGTGATTTCCTCTTCAAATAGGTTTGATGGTGTATCATTTTCGTTATAATGTTGGCTATCAAACCTATTTGGTACTTCTCACAAAGTATTTGTTATACCACGCAAAGTCTTTTTCAGCCTTTTCTGTTACTTTTGCAAGCGGAAATGAGAAACATTTCTCGTTCCACGAATGAACAATTATTATCAATAAACTTAAAATTAAAAGCTTATGAAAAAGATTTTTACTTTGATTGCTGCTGCCTTGATGGCAGTTAACGTGAGTGCAGCTAACAAGGTGCTGAAGATTACTGGCACCGCTGACAAGGTTAATCCTTGGGACAGCCAGTGTTATATCAACCTTAAGAATCTAGAGAAGGGCAAGGCTTATGTCGTGAAGTTTGATGTGTACACTACAGCTGGTACCGAATTCAAAATCGGAACAGAGGCTATTGACGAGACTCAGACAGAGCATATGACGGAGTGGAATGCTTCTGCAGTGTTCAATTATACTGAGGAACTTACCTTGACTAATCAAAAGTCAGAGGCAGTAATAAACTTCCCTGGTAAGACCACGGTTACTTGTCACTCCCACTGTACTGCAAAGCCAGGAATGGAGATAGATCATACAAATGGTAATACCAAAAATTGTAATCCGGAAATTTTGAAGGATTATGAGTATGCAGCTACTGCACTCTTGCTGAATGTAGGAAAGATGCCTAAGGATGCAGTCATCTATATTGGTAGCATTAAGGTGTATGATGCAGATGGCAACCTCCTTTCAACAGAGGATTTTGATAATGCAACAGTTGGTGAGTATGATGCTACTAAGACTATTCACTATCCAGCTTGGCAGAATGCTGCTACATTTGAAATTGTAGAAGAGCCTACTACAGGCATTTCTAATATTGAGAGTGCAAATGTAGCTAAGGATGGCAAGTGCTTCAACCTCGCTGGTCAGCAGGTAGGTAAGAACTATAAGGGCGTTGTCATCAAGAATGGTAAAAAGATGGTTATCAAGTAATAGATGAGACGTTTTACAATGCTCGCATCGTACTATATATAATAATGTGTACGATGATGTAGAATCTATATAATATAAATATTAAACAAATGGTATAAAAAATCCCAGAATCGCTCTTCCAAGCAGTTCTGGGATTTATTATGGTGATATTTGGCATCAATATCTCCGCTATTATATTTTTTATGTATTGCTCAGATTCTTAATGATTTCCAAAGGTAGCTGGGTAGCTTTGGAAACCTGTTCGGCAGAAAGTCCCATTGCCAGCAATCGTTGTGCTGTTTCTGTGTTGGCCTCATGCTTGCCTTCTGCTCTACCTTTCTCCATACCTTTTTCCATACCTTCCTTCATGCCCTTTTCCCTGCCTATTTCTATACCCTCCGCAAGACCTTCTTGTTTGCCTTCACGCTTAGCAGTGTCTACGGAATTCTTGATGTCGCGATATGCCATCTTGCTGGTCTCATACTCCCTCATTTCCTGCGGAGTAAACTTGGCTATTTCGGCTTCCTCGAAGAGGCGGTCGAAGACCTTGTCGCACAGCTCTTTAGGGCGCTGGGTAAGTTTATAGAGGTTCTTCAGTGCATAGAGCCACTTCTCGTAGAGCGTATCCAGTTGTTCCAGGGATTTGTTGAACTTGGAAATCTCTACATAGATATATTCGAGTTTGTCGTAAAATACTTTGTGGGTAGCAGTGTCGCACAACTGCACATGATGGCGGATTTTCTCCTTGTCGAATGCATCCTCGTTCATGCTGAAGTTGAGCAGGGCAACGGTATAGATATGATTGAGCTTGAAATCCCACTCATTCCCCTTGGGCGCCTGTTCTCGGATAGGGAAGGTGGAGTAGAAGAGGGCGCGATCCTTGAAATACGTCTGGTACGCATTCTGCATTTCTACAATGAACTTCTCGCCGTTTTCGCCTTCGCAATATACATCAAAGATGGCTCTGCGGTCGGTATAGACATCTCCCACATGCTCCGGGTTCAGATACGATACGTCCTTTACAACCTGTCTGCCATTAAACAAGCTGTTGAGGAAGCAAATGAGCAAATCCTTGTTCATTGCTGTTCCAAAAATTCGCTTGAAACCGAAGTCGGTCAGCAAGCTGATGTATCTTTCTTCTACCTGCTTCATAATCATCTGTATTAAAAATCCATGCCGCAAAGTTACGGTTTTATTTTCATATCTGCAAGAGATTTCTGGGAAAAGTTGCTGAAAAAGTTAGAGAATGGTGAGTGTTGAATGTTGAATGTTGAGTGTTGACTGAAAGAAATATGACGACAAAGGAAAAGGGCGCATCCGGATTGGATGCGCCCTAACTTGTTAAATAAAATCAGAGGGTTTCTGCTCATGAAATCACTCTAAAGTCCACCTGCCGAAACGCCCAACGCCCCGAGGAGAGCTGTCAGTACGGTTACTGCAAACTTGAGAATCTCATTCCATTTCTGCTTGTTCTTTTCTGTCATAATCTATTCTGTTTTAAAAGGTTAATTATTCTAATCCGTCTCCTGTGTCACCGTTGCCAGCGCTACCCGTGCCGCCGGTCTGCTCGCCTGAGGTGTTGCCACCCGTGGTATCGCCGCCTGAAGAAGCATTGTCCTTGGCAGGCTTTTTCTTAGCCTCCTCGATGTCGAGGGTCTTGGCACCCTCCTTCTCAGCCTTGAGGGCAGCCTTCTGTACGGCACGTGATGCAACCTGCTCAAACTCCATACCTACGAAGATGTTGGCAAGATCGCTGCCCGGGATAAACTGGATGTTCACACCCTTGATGTTGATGTCGCTCTTAAATTCGGCTGCAGTTGCAGCACCCTCACTGGTAAGCTGGAGGCGGAACTTGCCCAACTCGCCGAAATCAATCTGGTTGCCTCGCTGCAACTCGATGATCATGTTCTCCTGCATACTGACCAGAACGGCTGTTACATCCGCATAGGATACAGTGGTCTGCATAGCGATCAACTTCGCAAACTTCTTGAGCGAAATAGACTCGTTCATCTGAGCACGGGCGTAGAACTTAGGAACTCCTGCTTTGTCACCAAATTTTGACGCAAGCTTTACTAAACTGTAATTAATTGCCATAATACATAAAATTTTAAAATTGTGAATAATCATGTTGTGCACCGGTCTCTTCCCGAATGCTGATACAAAGATACAACATCGGCGGAGTCCTAGTTGTCCACTTTGGTACGATAAATACCAGTTGTGCACTATTTGGCTCAATTATGTATACTTTTGCACGCAAGCGTATGCAGCAGAATACTGATATGGTTCAGTCAGCTACTCCAGATGGTTCAGTCAGCGAGTCAAGACGTCTCGATAAATCGACGGATACGACTCCGTTAGCCTACGTTGTCGAATCCTTAACCCGATGCAGTCGAATCCTTAACCTTGTCCAGCCGTCTGCGTAACCCAGTGCAGCCATATCCTTAACCCGACGCAACCGCTTCAGTTGGTAAACGGAAGTACATCATTTTTTTACCTCATTTGGATGGGCAATGACTATCAGGGCAATTTAGTCTTTCAGAGGGTACCATGAGGGCCAATAATAGGTACCATGAGGGCCAATCATGTATTTTCTGATATGCCCGAATGACTATCTTGGCGAATCTTAAAAATACAAGACACTGAATATCAGATAGTTAGATATTAATTTTTCTTTCCTATACTATACCAAGTATATTATATATATACATTTACATCAATTACACTATACGTAATACGGGAGGAAAAAGATTTTTTTTTTTTCGACAAATCAGCCATTAAAATGCATTTTTCTCTTCAAAAAATTTGCATAAGTCTGAAATTAATATTACTTTTGCATCATGAAAGCGCGGAGAATGCGATTCTCCTCCCGATGAAGGACACCGGGATATGCTTTCGGTTAAGGATTAGAACATAGCTCATTGAGTAGGACTTTCCACCCTGAAAAGTGAGTGACCAAAAGGTAATCCTTACAAGGCATTCTATGCCTGATAAATTTGATAATGATTTATCGGCATGGATGCGTAGTAAGGTTCATTTTGGTAGCAAGAACGATGGTGGAAAACTTTCCTTTGTGATTGTTCATTTATCTTGTTATGTTATCCTTACTCCAATTCCATGCCGGTTTTAATAAACTATAACCAAGACTTGCCCCAATCGGTAAGCCTCTAACGATTTTAACAGAAAACGGAAATGGAACAAGTAAATCAACAGCCTCCGGGCGGGCAGCAGTCCTTCCCTCAGACAAATCAACAAGAGAAACAACTGATAGCCATCCTTGGCGTACAGGGATTGTCTTACCAGAACTATTCTGTGTTAGAACTCAAAATCGTTCTACAGATTATCAGGCATGCCCAGAAAGTTATTCAAGACTATGTAGTGCCTTATCACACAACTTCACAAACTTTTAATGGCTTCACCGCAGAACAGAGAGCAGCAGGCCACACCGATGTCATCATGAAACTGTCGGAGTTTCCTTATGGTGCTCATCATTATCCGCAATTGCGCGATGCCATCCAGCGTATAGAATCCCAGCCCATCCTGCTGCCGTTTAAGCAGGCCGAGCGGACATTATACCGGAAATTTTCATGCCTGTTTAAGAGTGAGATATACCAAGACCGGCACAAGAACTGGATGGTAAAATTCCGCTTCGACAACAACGTGATACGGTTTTTCTACAGTTATGAAAAGGGAGTCAGCCATATCGACCTCAATGCCATCAAGCAATGCCGCAGTGCATCGAGCATCAAGTTATATATCATCATGAACTGCTGGGGTGCAAAGGGATTCACTATCTGCAAAACGGCGCACTTCCAGCAACTGATGCATGGTAGGGCTGATTATTACAAGACCTGGTCGGAACTGGACAGAAAATGTCTGGTAACTGCCTGCAAAGACCTCAAACGCCTTTACCGGAACCGCATCATCGACCAGTATCTTACCTATAAGCCTTTCTTTCTGGAAGAGGGTGAAAAAGTGAAGCATCACCTGCCCGAGCACATCACCTTTACCCTGCACGACCGTCGCGCTTCAGGCGAAACTGCAGAGGGTGGAGAAGTGAGCAGCGAACTGAGAGGGCAGCGGAGCAAACTGAAACTCCGGCTGCAATGCAATTATGATGTGAGCGAGAAGAAGGCTGAGCAGTTGAGCGGCTATCTCAGGTTAGATATGATTGGCGACCTGGAAGACTTCTTCCAGCGAAAGGATTATTACATTGCCAACTGCAGGCGTTCGAACAAGAAGATGAACACGGGTGGCTATATGACCACAGCCATGGTAGGTTTCTTTAAGGATCATGGTGTAGAAGGATTGTAAAAAATATATAGCTTATGAATTATCCCCAACGTATGTACAGCAAGACCGAGCTGGGTCTGCTCTACTTTCCCGACACAACCGACGGGGCGACAGCGCGCCGTCATATCATGGAATGGATCAAGCGTTGTGTGCCTCTCTGGAACGAGCTGCAGCGCCTAGGCTACCAGAATCGTAGCCAGTATTTCCCTCCCCGCCAGGTATCCACCATCTTCGAATATCTGGGCGAGCCGGGGGCGTAAAGAGAATGTTGAATGTTAAAAGGTAAAAAGGTAAAAAAGTAAAAGGACAGCAGGGCGATATATTCCGCTAGACTTTTTTACCTTTTTACCCTTTTACCTTTTAAAGATAGTTTGTTTACCATTTAAAGAGGTGAGGAACAAATTCCTTGAAGCAACGGCGCCAGGTGAGCCACTCATGATGAGTGCCTGGTGATACATAAACATCGAGCTTGATGCCCAGTTCCTTCAACTGCTGTGCCATCTTCTCGGTACCGAAGTTCTCTTCCGAACCGCAGCCCATAAACATATAATGAATGTTCTTGTTGTATTTCTCTGCATCGGCAAAAACTCCATTGAAACAGGTCTTTACATCCACGCCAAAGAGTGCACCGCTAAAGGTTCCAAGGGCAGAAAACTTGTCCATGTGAGGCAATACGGTGTTGAATGTCTGGTATCCGCCCCATGACAATCCTGCCATCGCACGATGCTCGCGGTCGGTATAAGTGCGGAATGTCTTGTCAACCATCGGAATCAGATCCTTGATAATCACATCATAGAAAGAAGCTCCATAGTGGCTGCGCTCTTCATCTACATTCTTGCCTGGACGGGCAACGAAAGGCTTCTTTACATCGCCACTCTCCATGACAACAATCATAGGCTCAGCCTTGCCTTCTGCTATCAGGTTGTCCATGATGTGCTGCATCATTCCCTGCTTGCTCCAGCCCGTTTCGTCTTCGCCCATGCCATGCTGCAGATAGAGCACAGGATAGCGCTTGGTGGTGTTGGTTTCATATTCGGCAGGGGTGTAAACCATGGCGCGGCGGAACTGTTTCTGAGAGGCTGCATAGTAAGATACTGAGCGAACCTGACCGTGGGCTACGCCCTGCTGAGGACGGTAGTAGTTGCCTTCTGCTCCTTCTGGAACTTCCAGACCGCCTGCTTCACGGCAGCAGCCGAAGTAGGTTTCGCTGGCAGGGTCAACTACCTGCACGCCATCTACATTCAGAAAATAGTAGTGGAATCCTACTACCAGCGGATCGCTCACGCCGTACCAGTCGCCATCCAAATCCTTTTTCATCTCATATTGCTTGCCGCAGATGTCGAAGATTACTTTCTTTGCCTCAGGAGCATGGAGCTTTACATAAGCTCTGCGGTCCTTATCTACACGCGGATAGTTGCTGTCTGGAATGATTCCCTGCAGGGCGAGCATCATGTTTGCATAGCGCTTGCCCATGGTGCGGTAGCTTTCTGCGATGAAGTGTAGACCATCGCCACGTTGTGGACAGCCCTTTGAAGAAATGACGTGGGCTGTAGGAATGGTCTTGGCAATATCATCAACGATGGCGATATGTGCCCAGCATTTTCCGCCCATATCCTTCTGTACGGTTTCGCCTACGAGCAGAGGTACGTCTTCTGCCTTCAGATTCAAATCCTTCAAGATGTCGTTATAAACTGTCTTTACTCGGTTAGGCCAGTTGGCATCGCCGTTGTTGGTTTCGCCCTGATGCAGGAGGATGCCCTTGATAACACCCTGCTTCTTGGCTATTTTTGCCAGTTCTATCAGTCGGGCGTATGGATTTCCGTTGTACTGGGATGCAAAGTTCTTCATCCAGTCGGGTTGTTTCTTGAGATAAGCCTTATAGGTACGCTTATCGAAGAGGTCGATGCTGGCTCCGCCCACGGCCACGGTGATGGTTCCCACCTTGATGCTGTCTGGCAGGTTATCCACCATCTTTCTTCCGAAATAGTCAACAGGAGTCAGTCCTGTAGAGGGTCTTGCCTGTGGCGGCACGGCGGTGTGCCATTGTCCCTTCTTCCATCCCGCCTTTTCATCATCCACGGCATACATAGCCTGGAATCTCGGGTTCACGCCCGTTCGGTCGATGTCTTCGATAGCCGCATTTCCTTCCATGTTCGACTGTCCGAAGCAGAGATAAATCTGAAAATTTGGATCAGGCTTTTCCTGAACCTTACTGCCCGTTTTCTGTGCCATCATAGGTAGGCACGCCATCGCGAGCATCGATGCTAAGATTGATAATCTCTTCATAGTTTATATTTAATTAAATTATTAGATTGATTTTCGTCTTCTGTTCTGTTTGCAAAGTTATGAAAAGATTTCCATACGTGCTTTGTCTCATATATCAATAACTTTTCCCTTTGTTATATAATAAGGTGGTTCTTTTTTTCTCAGGTCTCAGAATATGTTTCATTTTGTAGGGTGTCCAGTTCTCTGTTCTTAAAAACAGGCTGGAAACATCCCTGTTAATTGTTAATATTACGCTCTGATATTTAACGTTTCATGTAACGAAATAGTTCTTTGAAAATTTGTGTATCTCGTTGATTTTTAGTATCTTTGTACATAATTACAAATAC
>OLIL01000056.1_pt1 | contig 127207 bp, 169 predicted proteins | sample 1609701 | NCBI WGS metagenome assembly OLIL01 (sample SAMEA4350146, study PRJEB24818) | metagenome | biome: human; feature: gut; material: faeces | place: Denmark | collected 2013-09
TTACCATCAAGAAACCGAAGTGGACTCAGGCTACATTGCCGGCTAGTGAGGATTGGCCTTCAGTTTGCTATGGTAACGGTAAGTTCGTAGCTGTGGCTTCGTATAGCAACATCGCCGCTTACTCTACCGATGGTGTCACCTGGACTCAGGCTACGCTGCCGGCTAATGCTGACTGGCGATCCGTTTGCTATGGCAATGGTAAGTTTGTGGCTATGGATAAGAAGGCGATCGCTGCTTACTCTACCGATGGTGTCACCTGGACTCAGGCTACATTGCCGGCTAGTGAGGATTGGTCTTCAGTTTGCTATGGTAACGGTAAGTTCGTAGCTGTGGCTTCGTATAGCAACATCGCCGCTTACTCTACGGATGGTGTTAACTGGACTCAGGCTACGTTGCCGACTAGTGCAACTTGGCAACCGGTCTGCTATGGCAATGGTAAGTTTGTGGCTGTGGCTTTTAATGGCAACATCGCCGCTTACTCTACTGATGGTATTAACTGGACTCAGACTACGCTGCCGGCTAGTACATATTGGCATTTAGTTTGCTATGGCGCAGGTAAGTTTGTGGCTGTGGCTTATAACAGTAATGTCGCTGCTTACTCTACTGATGGTGTTAACTGGACTCAGACTACGCTGCCGAATAAGCTGAGCTGGCAATCCGTTTGCTATGGCAATGGTAAGTTTGTGGCTATGGCTATGAACAGTACGATCGCCGCTTACTCCACTGATGGCATCACCTGGACTCAGACTACGATGCCGAATAAGCTGAGCTGGCAATCCGTTTGCTATGGCAATGGTAAGTTTGTGGCTATGGCTAACAGTAGTAACATAGCTGCTTGCCTCAAAGATTCCTTCGATGAGTGGGCATAAAAAGGAGGTATGACATTTTGAGTATTCAAGAAACCAATCTCAAATCTATTGCAGATGCCATTCGCGCTAAAGAAGGCTCGACCGGTCTTATTAAAGCGTCGACTTTCCCTGAGCGAATCGCTGCTATTCAGACCGGTGTGGATACCTCCGATGCCACTGCGACAGCTGACCAGATTTTGTCTGGTAAGACTCTGTATGTCAAGGGCGAGAAAGTCACTGGTACCCTAGTGCCTGTTGAGAAACCGAGTTGGGAAAGTTCCGACATGCCTGCTAGCGAGAGCTGGTTTTCGGTTTGCTATGGTGCGGGTAAGTTTGTGGCTGTGAATTATAGCAGCAATATCGCTGCTTATTCTACCGATGGCATCAACTGGACTCAGACTACAATGCCTGCTAGTGGAATCGGAAACTCGGTTTGCTATGGTGCGGGTAAGTTTGTGGCTGTGGCTAACAGTGATAATGTCGCTGCTTACTCTACCGATGGTATCAACTGGACTCAGACTACAATGCCTGATAGTCGTTACGACTGGGGCTCGGTTTGTTATGGTGCAGGTAAGTTTGTAGCGATAGCTAGTGGTGTAGAGGGTGTCGCTGCTTATTCTACTGATGGCATTAACTGGACTAAGACTACGATTTCGGATGAGGTTTGGTGGTATTCAGTTTGCTATGGTGCGGGTAAGTTTGTGGCTGTTGGTGGTTCTGATGATCGCGCCGCTTACTCGAAGGACGGCATCAACTGGACTCTGACTACGTTGCCGGCTAATAAAACCTGGCTCTCGGTTTGTTATGGCAATGGTAAGTTTGTAGCCGTGTCTAGGACCGGTAATATTGCAGCTTACTCTACCGATGGTATCAACTGGACTCAGGCTACGATGCCGATTTCTGCAGCCTGGCATTGGGTATGCTATGGCAATGGCAAGTTTGGAGCCATGTCTAGTAGTAACAATATCGCAGCTTACTCTACCGATGGTATCAACTGGACTCAGGTTAAGGTACCAATTAAGTATACCTGGCAATCGGTTTGCTATGGCAATGGTAAGTTTGTAGCTATAGTTTTCGGGAGTAAAGTCGCTGCTTACCTCAAAGATTCCTTCGATGAGTGGGCTTAAAAGAAAGAGGTGATCAATATTGAAACTTTGTCTCGGCAGTACACCTGTAAAGTCGCTTAATATCCGCAAGCTCGACGTGGATACTAACGACGCTACTATTGTCGCATCCGACATGCAGTCTGGCTCTATCGCTTATGCGAAGGGTCAGAAGGTGACCGGTACGGGCAGTAATGGTTTTATCATCGACGAAATTCCTAGCTACTCCTTTCGTCGTCTTCAAGATCACCTGTGCGAGCTTCAGCGTCAATATGAGATAGCCGAAGCCTACCTGAAGGGAACATATGCAAATAAAAGCACCCTGTAAAAGGGTGCTTTAGTTCATTCGATGAGTATCTTGTTGCTGCCGTCGAGGTTTGTACAATATACACCTAAGACGCCGCCGTTCTCATCTTGTGATGTAAAGAACAGTCTGTCCTCGGACACATTAAAGATGTGAACGCCTGTATCGTCTGCAATCAGCGAGATGTTCTCTCCCGTGGTCGAGATAGAATACAGTCTATCCCCATCATTCAGGTTAGAAAAATACAGCGTGCCTTGTGCATACTGTAATCCATTGGTTGACACGCCAGAGTACAATACCTTCTCTTCCCCAGTCGAAATGGTGCGAGCGACAAGATCTCCGTCATCAACGCCGTTTCTTGTAGATTGGCTGTTATGGATGTAATACAGCGTATCCTTTCCGTCAAAGATAGGAGCATACGCGTAATCGGACGAGATACGTTCGTCTGTGCCTGCGGCTAAATCACACTTATGGATGGTTTCTCCGTCTGCATCGTCTTGGTAATATATAATGTTGCCATCCGGCGTAAACGGATAATAAACAGGCTTATCGAAAACCTTTTTGAGATTCTCTCCTTCAAGATCGCAAGAATACAGATACTGATATTTATAATCGGCATCATCTGCCGCAATATACAATGTATCGCCGCAGATTTGCAAGCCTCTTGCGTCAAGATTGGTAATCTTCTTAACGTTGTCCCCGCTCAGGTTCATCTTATAGAGCGCACACTTATCGTTTTCTACGAAACCAACATATAGATATTCATCCTTTACGCGGATATAACAAGGCTCCTGCCCGTTGATGTAAGTCCACTCGGTTTCTTCAAGACGACGTTTTGCCAGAGGGAAAGTAACAGACGAGCCGCTTTTGAACACGGCTCCGTAAATCCAGCCATTGTGGATTTCGAAAGGCAGACTGCTGTTATTGTTCTTCTGCATCTCCAGTGGAATCTGGTCGGCAGGAATTGCATTCGGATTGGTCTTCGGCTCTTCACTTTTGGCGGGCGTTTGCTCGACAACAGCGTTATCTGTGTTGGCATCTGCTGTATCCTGCTCAGCTGGTTTCTGATTAGAACAGCCGCTGCAGAATATTAAAGCCGAGAATAGACCAGCCAGCAGGCGTTTCTTGTAGGTCATGGGTTACTCCTTCGTCTTTTTTCTTTTGTGGACAGGCAGTTTATCTACTATATTTTTGTGAGCATCAATAACCGGAGCAAATAGTTCGTTTTCTGCTCGTTTCCGAGCTGCAGCGGCAGCTTCTAAAGTCTTGTATTGGCCAAGGTATTTACGTTTCCCTTGGAACGTGATATACGCTGCCCAACTGTCATCTCGTCTTCTATAAGAAACTCCCCTCACTCCTGAGGTGTTTGATGAGAATTTCTTTGAAGTGATGACCGACAAACTCGTCCCCTCTTGGTAAGTTTTCGGTTTATGAACTTTTTGATCTCCACAGGAGATATGCATATCCCCTCTCTTTACCGCTCGGTCTATCGTTCCTAAAGAATAGTCTATCTCTTTTCCGCAGTCGCATCGGAAGCGCCAGTAGATGTTGCTACCTTTGCCCTCTTTCTTTCCTACTGGATATAGAGCCGTCAGCAACCCAAATCTCTGGCCTGTAATGTCGCGTCTGCGTTTTTCGGGCAGAGCACATCCACACGAAGTGCTCGTTCCTTGAAGTAAACCCTCTTGGTTTACGACTTTCTCATTGCCGCAGTCACATCGGCATAACCATCGCCGTTTATTCGTGCTCGGGTAATTCTCTGCCGGTGCTATAACCGTCCATTTGCCGAAACGCTGGCCGAGAAGGTTGTGACGTCTGTTGGGGCGATAACAGCCACAAGAAGAAGATAACCCTCTAACGAGGGAGTCTTGATAGACAATGCGTTCCGTACCGCAATCGCAACGACATAACCAGCGCGATTTGCGCCCTTTAGGCTCGGCAGGGGCAATCACAGTCCATCTACCGAAGCGCTTATCTTTGAGATTCATTTGGTCTCACATCTCATTTCTTCATTGTATAAATTATACAATAGAATCCACCTAACGTCAATAAATTTTGCAAAGAAAGGAGGCTCGCCATGAGCGTGATGCGTAATGACCGGCCTTAATAATTTTATAAATCTATTTGGGCAAGTCACCCTTTCTACCGTCGTCGAGTTAGTTCTCGCCGGCGTTTTTCTTTATCTGATCTACAAAAAGGTCAGAGATTTTCTCATTGAACGCTACGAGGCTGAAAAAGCCCGCGACCAGCGAATCAATGAAGCGCTCGACGCTGTGCATAAATACCCTGAGTACCGCGCCCAGAGCATCAAGATACAGCAAACGCTGGAAAACGAGATACAGAATATCCGCAAAACAATGGAGCGCTACCAAGCCAGACTGGACTCAGTAGAAGAAACCAATAAACGCCGCGAGTGCAACAAGCTCCGCGACAGACTTCTTCAGAGTTACCGTTACTACACAAACGAAGCGACCAATCCCAGCAAGTCATGGACACAGATGGAGGCTGAAGCCTTCTGGGGGTTGTTTCGCGATTATGAAGAGGCCGGCGGCAACGGATATATGCACTCAGTAGTTCAGCCAGCGATGACCGAACTGATTGTAAGGGAATGTCCGAAATGCCCGAACTCATCGGGAAAGGAGGCGTAACGCATGGAATACTACTCCTCTGTCTTTACATTTGACGATTGGTATCTTGACAAGCCTGTTGGGACGATTGCTCAGCAGTACGACCATCTCTCCCGCTCGCTTCTGGTGGCGGGCAATCTGCCGGACGGTTACATCTGGCACATGCTTGTGCAGTGCGGCGATAATTTCAACATCGTGTTGATGGAACCCATCGAAGATACTGCCTCGGCTGTGGCTGACCTTCCGGAAGATGACGGCGAGCCAGAGAAGAAACCTAAGCTGATCGGCGCAGTCCTCGAACGCGGCTGGGTCGGTGAATCGGGCAAATACTCTGTTCAGCTCCGCGGTGTTAAAGGCGAAGAAGTTCGTCATACCAATCTCATCACCATCCGTATTCCGAAGTCGATGGCCGGAGAAGCACAGTGGCCGGAGGTTCCATCTGAGTTTACCCAGATCGAGCATCGTGTAAACGAGACCTATGAGAAGGTTAAAAACACGGCTGCCGAGGCTGAAAAAGCCAAGAACGCTATCGAAAACATGGGCGCGACGGCCAAATCGGTAGAGCCTAATGAGGAAGCCTCTGTTGAAAAGACTGTCGATGAAGACGGCAGCATTTCACTGAACTTCTCTATTCCTAAAGGCGAGAAAGGCGACCCGGGCGACGTTGTTGCACATGAGGGCTTATACGGCTTTGAAGTCAATCCTGACGGATATCTCGAACTGCATTATGCAGACAACACAGCTGCGCCCAATCTTTCCATCAATGAAGATGGTTATCTTGTGGCGGAAATTTGAGGGGGGGGTGAACGCGCATGGCGAAACTTATTCTTGGTAAAGTAGTTGGCCCAGAGGGCAAAGCCGCGACTGTCGAGGTTGAATCGACTGAAACTGTGGCTGCAGGCTCCCCTGCTCTGGTTGAAAATGTCGGCACCGCAAATGAAGCAAAGCTGAAGTTTTCCATCCCGCAGGGTAAAAAGGGAGAGACCGGCGCAACGCCGAATCTTTCCTTCGAGGTAAAAGCTCTCGAGCCTACGGATGCTCCGACCGTTTCTGTCAGCGGAGACGCAGAGAATCCGCATCTGGTAATCAGTCTTCCTCGCGGCGAGACCGGCGAAGATGGGCAAGCTGCTTATCTGACCATTGGCACTGTGACTACGCTGGCTCCTGACGAGCAGGCGACGGCCAATATTACCGGTGAAGCACCGAACTATGTTCTGAACCTTGGTATTCCACGCGGTCAGGGCATTGCTTCGGCTGACGATCTGGTTGAAGTTAACGGCTTCTAATAAAGTAGATTCGGGCGCTCTCGGGCGTCCTTTTCTAATATTTTCACACTTTTCACATCATGATGGCCGCTCAATGCGGCAAGAAAGGAAGAAAACACTATGGCAACTAAACTTGTATTTTGCGGTAAGAAGGTAAACCTGCCTGCAGTTCGTGAGCAGGCATTCTATCTGACCACTGATACCCATGAGGTATACTTCGGCCAGAACCTGTACACCGAGCCGGTACGCTTTGTACCTGAGCGTGAGACCACCCCGGCACAGGGCGTTCTGTACATTCTGCCCTCCGGTCTTGGTGAGGTTTACGATGGTTCTGCGTGGAAGACCGTCATCAAGCCGACCGTTACCACGATTGAGGCTGGCGTAACCGACGAGCAGGTTGCAACTGCTAAGGCTGTAAAGGACTACGTTGACAACCTCGTTACCGGCGGCATCGGTGCTCTGGGCGCACTGGCTAAGAAGGACGAGGTCACCGAGACCGAGCTCGGCGACGCTCTGAAGAAGAAGATCAACGACGCTGCTGCTCAGGCTTCTACTCTGGTTGGCGAGGATGCTTCCAAGTCTGCTCGTGCAATCGCAGCTGAGGAGGTTGCAAAGATCGTTGACGGCGCTGACGCTTCTTTCGACACCCTGAAGGAGATCGCTGACTGGATTTCCGGCCACAAGACTGATGCTGCTTCCATGAACTCTGCTATCAAGGCTCTGGAGGCTATCGTTAAGGGTATCGGCGGCACCGATGAGCCGGCCACCGTTGTTGCATACGTTACCGCAGCTATCGACGCTCTGAAGATCGGCGACTACGCAAAGGCTGCTGACCTGACTGCGGCTGTTGCCCGCATTACTGACCTTGAGTCCAAGGTTGGCGTTCTGAACGGCGGTGCTGACGTTGCTGGCTCTGTTGCTAAGGCTCTGGCTGACGCTAAGACCTACGCTGATGGTCTGGCAGTAAACTACGATGCTAAGGGCTCTGCTGCAACCGCTGAGACCAACGCTAAGTCTTACGCTGATGGTCTGAACACCACCATGGACGGCCGCGTTGCCGCTGTTGAGACCGCTCTGGAAGTTGGCACGTTCTGATCGCCCCTGTTGTTTATCCGCCCCGCTTCTCGCGGGGCTATTCTTTATAAAGGAGGGGGTGCGAAATGGGCTATTACTTCCGAACCTATGAGACGGTGCTCAGCAAGGCTCAGAATACAACCACTGTGCCGATTGTGCCGGGACGTTATCTGATCTGCACAGACACCGGCGATGTATTTTACGACACCAAGGATAAGGTTCGCAAGCACCTGACCGACATCATTGATGTAGCTACCGAGTCGGCTCGACAAGCAATTCTTGCGCCGATGGAGCGTTTCTACTTCGTGAAAGAAACGGCTCACCTGTGGCGTTATACCGGCGGGGCATGGGTTGACCTCACCCCCGGTTATGAGACAGAGGCGGTGTTTACTACCCTGTCGGCGGCTGCTTGGAGCAATAAGACGCAGGCTCTGACGATTAAAGGATTGGCTGCCAGCCAGAACGGCGTTATCAGTCTGACGCAGAATATCTCGGCGGCCGCTTTGAAAGCTGCTAAGAAAGCATCTCTGCGTGCTACCGGTCAGGCTGCAAATTCGCTGACGATGACTGCGGATGGCACTGTTCCGACCGTAGACATCCCTGTTGTGGTTATCCTGATGAGCACAGCATCTTAAAAGATAAGCCGGGGCTTCCCGGCTTTTTCTTTACCAATTTTTAATAAAACGCGAAAGGAGCTGTCATGGCTCGCAAAAGAAGAAAAAAGCGTAAGCTCGAGTTCTCCAAGCTGATTCTGGTCTTTGAGACCGTGCTCGTGGCTTATGTGTCGCACAGGGTTCTCGGTTTTGTCGGACGGGCGATTGAGTTGGACTACACAGGGTCTCTCCCCTATCTGACGACCTTTATCTCCGCTGTCTGGGCGGCATATGGTACGAGCGTCAGCTTCTACCAGAGCAAGAGCGGCAAGGAGAACATTAAAAAAATTGAGATCGCGCCGCCAGTTTCTTATACAGATACCGACTTCGGATATGAGAACGACGACCGCGACTGCTGATAACTTTTAAGTATATTTTAACGCCAAATGATTGACTTTTCACGCGAAATATTGTATAATAAAAGAGTGGAAACCCGACGGTTGCCACAACATACATATACTTTTGAACCGAGGGGCTGCGCCCTCAATTCTCGAGCCGTCTGTTGCAGCAGACGGCTTATTCTTGTCATTACGCAACCTCATCGCAATGCTGCAAAGTCAATTAAATGGCATTTTCGACAGTCCTTCGGGATTGTCTTTTTTTATGCCCGAAAGGAGGCAAAACATGGATACTAACCAGATTGTACAGCTCATTGTGGCCATTCTTACCGGTCTGGCAACCTGCATCCCGCTTGCTGTAAAGCTGGTGGAGTATGTGAAGACGGCGACCAAGGAAAAGAACTGGGCGAACCTGCTCGGCCTCGTTATGTCCCTGATGGAACAGGCAGAGAAGAAGTTCGACGACGGCGCAACCAGAAAAGAATGGGTCATGGCTATGGTTAAGGCTTCGGCTGACTACATCAATTACCCTGTAGACGAGGATACGCTGTCCAAGATGATCGACAGCCTCTGTGATATGTCCAAGGTTGTCAACGGCACGAATACAAACCAGACGATTACTACCGAGCAGACCTTAAAGTCTCCGGGTGTATCCGGAGCAATGTTTTACGGCGGAAAGAATTTGGAGGTGCCGACCGAATGAAGTCTCAGTATGGGTTTACTCTGATGACGATCTCGGAGTTTGAGTCGTGGATCGTCCAGCAGAAGGTCACTCGCAGGATCACCGTAATTCAGGAGCATCACACTTGGTCTCCCTGCTATAAGCAGTTCAACGGCTCGAATCACCTCCAGTTGCAGAAGAATATGCGCGACTATCATGTGAACAGTGCAGGCTACGCTGACATTGCGCAGAACTTCACGGTATTCCCTGATGGTATGATCTGCACTGGTCGTTCGATGAACGTCGCGCCGGCCGGTTGTCGTGGAGCAAACACGAACGGCATCTGTATTGAGAACCTTGGCAACTTCGACGTTGGTGGCGACAAGATGAATGCTGCCCAGAAGGATGTTATCGTTCGCATGGCCGCGGCTCTTCTGAAGAAGTTCAAGCTCTCGCCGGAGACCGGTATCACCTATCATGCGTGGTGGACGGATAGCGGCAGCCCGCTTGGTACTTATATCGCTGGGCGTTCCTGCAAGACTTGCCCGGGCACCGCTTTCTTCGGCGGCAACACCCGCGCAAGCTACGACAAGAACTTGAAGCCGCTGATCGTGAAGGCTATGAATGGCACTTACAACGTGCCGGTAAAGGAGGAAGAAGAAGTGACTCAGGAACAGTTTAACAAGATGATGGATACTTATCTGGCCGGCCTTGCTAAGCAGCAGCCGAGCTCTTGGTCTGAGACTGCTCGTAAGTGGGCTGAAGGCATCGGCCTGATTAAGGGCGATGACAAGGGCAATAAGAATTACAAGAGCTTCTGCACGAGAGAGCAGATGGTTCAGTTCTTGTACCGGTTTAAGGATATGAAGTAAGTTTTGGGGCGCGTTTGCGCCCCATTTTTTACGAATTCTGTGCAAAAAACAGAAAGAACCGGGCTCTTTTATAACTCGGTTCTTTATTATGTATATATAGTTTCGTTCATGTTTATTGCTTGTAATGTTGCGCATATTCTGCTAATCGGTAGAGTAGTAGATTCTGCGCAAAAGTCTACAAGATACTCCTCTCGTGATTATTCGATTGTCGGTAAGAATTTGTACTTAATTTTTACAGTTTGGCCATAGCTTCCACCATCAAAGGTGCGGTGACGTCTGCCTTCAGGAAGAGTGTAATGAGATACTTCTATACGTTCGATAAACGCCTCTAATGCATCCCTCGTTAATTCTTGAATCGGTTCGTCATATGGCAAGTCGTTCAAAAAATTATCAAAGGCATCGTCACCCAGCTCTTCACACATATTTTCTCGCAATGATGCGATTCGTTTTTCGCGGGACTCAATTTCTTTATTATATTTCTCTAACAACGATTCAAAAGTTTTTTTGTTTATCAGCCCAGATATATTATTCTCGATTAACGTCGAGATAGCTTGAGTCGTTTTCGAATTCTGCTGTTCCAAATCGGCAATTTGCTTTTCAATATCTGCATTAGGGCTTGTGGCATTGAACCTCTTCTTGATAATATCTGCCAGAGATTTTCTTTCTTCAAAACTCATCGACAGATAATAATTCAACCGTGTTTTTACGATATCACACAGGTCATCATAACGAATGGAGTGGCTCAAGCAGGCTTTATTTCCGTACCGGCAATTTGTTCCACAACGCAACCCTCTAACAGGCTGATTGTTATGCTCGGTTGTATTTCTCGCCATACCCATGCGAGCTCCGCATGTGTCACAAAAAACAAACCCAGAAAAGATGTTCTTAAAGAACCCATCAGCTCTTGATTGGTTTTTTGTCTTTTGACAACGGTCGAATAATTCTTGTGAGACTAAAGGCTCGTGGGTGTTTAAGGTTTTATGCCATTCTTCCCTCTTTTTCCGTTTGCTTTTCTTTTTCTTGAAATTCACTCTTTTTGTTTTGCCTAAAACAGTGTGCCCTAAATAAACCTCGTTACGCAACATAACGTATATTGTAGAACGAGTCCATTTCTGTGCATCTTCTGGCTTCTCAAAACTGACACACCTGTCCGACCTTGTCAGGCCGGGGTTTTCCCAATTCTTTAATTCCAATGGAGTGGGAACCCCCTCGGCATCTAACGTTCTAATGATATCTATCATTCTTTCGCCAGAAGCATACATTGAGAAAATCTTCTTGACCACCCAGTCGCACCTTGGGTCAGGAATCAAGTGCATATTGTCGTTGGGGTCTTTAATATAACCATAAGGGGCGCGGGTGCAATACTCTCCGCGATCTCTCTTAACTCGAATCGCATTGGTTACTTTTCGGGATGTATCTCTCGAGCTCATCTCATTGAAAAGGTTCTTAAAAGGAACAATTATATCGTATTCTTTAAGCGTGTCTACTCCATCGTCTACGGCGACATATCTTACACCAAGCTGCGGGAAAGTTTCTTCGATGAACTTGTCTGCTTCGATATGGTCTCGAGAGAGTCTCGACAAGTCCTTGGTTATAAACATGTTGAACTGGCCGCTCTCCAATGCGTTCATCGCCAGAATGAATCCTTGTCTGTCTGTATTCAGGCCAGAACAGCCATCATCAATAAATTCGTGGGCTAAAAAGATATTATTCCTCTGGCAGTATTCTCGGATAATACTTCTCTGATTTTCAATGCTTTCGCTTTCACCTAAGCGAGCATCTTCTTTTGATAATCGTAGATATGCTATAGCAATATATTGCTGAAGCATATTCAAAGTCTCGTTCACTTTTTTGCCTCCTTATCAAAAAAGAACGAAACTATATATACAGATTGAGTATATCACAATTTCGTTCTTTTCACAAACTCTTTATTAGTTCTTCATCATTGAATTGTACTCATCACCATGATACTGTAATTCTTTGCAATAGTAATCTGTTGCTATATCAATAAGCGGGATGTTACCGAAGGATTCCTCGACGAGAAATCCTCTAACTGTGACCTTATTTACCTGTTCTTCCGGCATTTTATCATCTCCTATAAACATTTTCTCCTTTTCTTTGGTTTGTTATACTTTCGAGCATGGTGTTAATTACCTATTCACACCTATTGCTTTTATCGAACATTTGTTCTATAATGGATTTGAGGTGATACTATGTACGACCCCATCAGCGGCAACGCCGCATATGCAAAGTATTCTCCGGTTACTCTGCCGCCGATTGAGCAGCGTGCAGGTTTTGCCGAAGTCAGTGTGAAACTCAATCCGCACACATCACAACCAGAGCTGATAACTTATCTCAACAAAGGCTATCGTGTACGTCTTGTCACTGGCTGCATGTTCAATAAAGACCTTCGTGCCACCGAGTACGGGGTCAAAATTGGCAACCATCGGACGAAGGTTTGGAAAACGCCCGAGGGCGTGTGGTATATCTATCCCAATAGGTGAGGCACCCTTTTCGGGTGCCTTTTTTTTACGGATACAGCGAACCTTGACGAATTTTAGAAAACGCGGTATGATTGGTGTTGCACCACCAGAATCACCCGCAATTCGGCGGGTTTTCGCAGTCCCCTAACGACTGCGTCGCCTTCTGTAAAAGGAGGTTACTATGAGAGATTTTCGATCTAAAGTTTGCTGTTCCGTTGCTACGGTAGCGTATGGAGTGCTCGCGGCCGCCCTTTGGGACGCGCTGAAATTCTTCATTGAACAGCTTACCTGAAGTCTCTTCGGTGCTTGGAGCGGCAAAGCCGCTCCTTTTTTCTTCTTGAATCGCTGTTCTTTGTTGTTCGCGATCTCTAAAGCCGTCGCGAGCACGTTGTTGTATTTGTTGGTGAGCTGGCTCTTTTTATTTGACTATTCACTATCCACTGCGGTATAATGCCGTTGGCGGCCTTTGGAAATACGGATCAACTTGCTATTCTCCTTTTTCGAAAGGAGGAAACTCATGTCACTGCAACTGATAGTAGTTCAGTTCATGATCGGCATCGCTTCGGCGGGCGCATGGTTTTGGATTGAGCGAAAGTTCTTTGGCAACAAGTAACTGGCTGCCACTGAGACGTCGAGGTACCTTCTCGGCGTCTCTTTTTAATTGCCAGTGGAACCAAGACCCCCAGTTCTCTTCCCTCTTGGCTCGTCATCAACCGTGACGCCGTAAGGAACGAACACGCCCTGCATGAATCGGTCGCCCGCTCGCAGGTGCATTGTCTTGCCTTCACGGCTGTCGTTTGTAATCTTTGCCATGATGTGGCCTTCATTCTCAGCGAAAATGTAGTCCCCGTCCACGATACCTGTGCTATTATCGAGCTGCATGCGGTACTTGAAGCCCATGCTGGAACGCGGGAACAGCATCAGCACCCAGCCTTCTTCGATCTGGCAGCGCATGCCGGTCGGGATCAGTGCCGACTCGCCCGGTTCAAGGATAATGTCATACGGCACGCGGAAGTCATATCCTGCACTGCCTTCAGTCGCGCGATCAGGGAAAACGAGGTCGCGCCACATATCTTCGATGCAACTTTCCGAAATGAGCGGGTTGCATTTTTTTACGTCTGCCGTGAACTGTGGAAAGCTCACGGTGTCAAATTCTGCTACGGTTAAATACAATGTTTGTCCTCCCATAAGGTGATTTTCCCGCTCGTCGCGGTCTTTTGAATATCAATTACGCGCTGGTTGGTACTTCCGACCCACGGCGCGTTTACGTCTCTTTTGGCCTCCAGATATTCTCCATCGACAAGGACATCGGCCAGTTCCACAGCAGGCAAAGTGCAAACCTGCTCATAAGAATATCCAGTATACAGCCAAATGGTCTTATCCGGAAACTCTTCACGGATTGTCTGGAGCAAGCGAGTTACCGCTCTACGATTACCCGGGAACAGAGGGTCACCTCCAGACAGTGTAATTCCGTCGATATAATCTTTCTGAAGCTCTGCACGAATCTCGTCCAGCGCTTCTTTGTCAAATGGGATACCAGACATCTGTTCCCACGTCTGTGGGTTCTGGCAACCGGGGCACGCATGAGCGCACCCCGATACCCATAATACGACACGCAGGCCGGTTCCGTTCAGCATGTCATCCTTGGTAATATTATGATAATTCATGCTTCACCTCTTACATGCTGACGCGGTCTTTAATTTCTGCGTTCTTAGCGTCGTTGTATCGTGTCTTGCCGTGGACACGAGTATAACCAAGATAGCCATTCATCCTATCAATCTTTGTGACGTCAGTCGATCCGCACTTCGGGCAAACATCCATATCAAGCTGTTCATACCCGCACTTCTCGCAGTACGCCAACGACAGATTTACGCCTTCGTAGAATCCCAGTTTCATCGCTCGGCGAATAAGCGAACGGAGGGCACCTTTGTTGTAAGATACCGGGTATCGACAATACTGGATTTTGCCGCCATTGAACAAATCCCAGAAGCGATTTTCGAGATCCTGCTTCTGTGGCGGAGTAATGTCCTCCCATACACCGCAATGGAAGCTGTTTGACACATACGGTCGGTCGGATACGCCCTTTACGATGCCATACTTCTTGCGGAACTGTTCAATCTGTAATCCACAAAGGGACTCGGCCGGCGTTCCGTAGAGAGCGTACAGAATGTGGTCTGCCTTTTTGAACTCCTCGGCCTTCTTGTTGATGTACTGCATCACTTCCAGCGCGAACGCGCCATCCTCGACGATAGACTTGCCGTTATACAGCTCCTGCAGTTCATTCAAAGCAGTAATGCCGAATGATGCGGTCATTGGCGGGAGCAGCTTGCCAATCTTCTCCTCTGGTTCAAGATGGCCGCCAAGGAAGCCTCCCTGACAGAAACCAAGTGGATTGGTAGAAGCCTTCTTCTCGGCCAGATAATCGTAGGTCTTCTTATGAAGATTTCGAACCATCTCGAGGTAGTAGTCAAGCACTTCGTAGAAATCACGGTTCTCCTGACGGGACTTTGCCAAAATCATTGGCAGATGAAGAGAAATTGCGCCGAGGTTAAATCGACCAACGAAGACGGGCTTGTCGTTCTCGTCTTCTGGGTGCTCTCCTCCTCGTTCAAACCAAGGCGAGAGCGAAGCTCTACAGCCCATGAGTGACACGACGCGGCCATACTTCTTATACATAGAAGGAATATAACCCTCGCCGGTTAACGAAAGAAAATCTGGGTACATGGCCTTGGTGCTGCAATCTACGCCACACTCAAAGACATCTTCCATCGGTTTCCCCTCACCATGAAGCTCCTCGTCGTAAAGGAACGTTAGTTTTGGGAACAATACAGGCTTCTTATGTCCAGCAGCTCCCTGTCCGCCTGCTCGAACGTTCATACAAGTCATGGATGCCATCCGGCCAAAGCGAGAATTGTCAAGACCGAACGAAACCGCAATGAACGGATAATCACCGCGACTGGAACCAACCGTGTTGAAACGATACTCCCAAGACTGGAATCCCTGCTCCATATCACGCTGAACCTTCTTTACAGCATACTCATCGGCGGCGGTCAGTACATCTTCGTGGTCGCTAAGATTGTTGTAAACTGCAATTTCTGTGTACTCCTCAAAGTATTTCTGGTATGATTTTTCGGCATAAGGAGCCAAAATCTTGTCTACTTCAGGGATGGTGAAGCCGCCGTACTGACAAGCAGCCGCGCTGATTGCAACATCAGAGATAACATCGAACGCCACGTCAAGCGTCTTTGGCTCGTTGTACCAGACATTGCCCATCTCAAAGCCGCCAGTTAGGACGTTCTCCATGTCGAAAAGGCAGCAATTCATCGTGTCAAGTCGCGCAGATCGGTCATGAATGTAGATGTAACCGTCTTTCATAGCCTCGCGCTCTTCTCGGTTCAAGAAGAACTTCTTATATAACGCACTGGACAGCTCATTGTAAATCAAGCTGCGCTGCGTCGGAACCAGAGCGGAATCTGTGTTGGCATTGTTTCGGTCGCCGATATAGCGGATTGCCTGACTCTTGCGGTATACGTCATCGAGCATATGGACAAAATCCTGCTTATAATTGCGGTAATCACGATAACACTTGGCCACATCTGGAGCTACATCGTCCAGAGCTCTCTCGACTGCATTGTGTACGTTTGCAACCGGAGCAACGTCCCCGCCATGCTCTGCAAGGTGAGCCAACGTCAAATCAACAACGCGGCGGCATTGTTCATCGGACAGGTCATACATAGCACGATTAGCGGACTTACGAATCGCAGAAACGATCTTTTGACTGGAGAACGCTTCGATAGAACCATCTTTCTTCTGGATTTTTAGCATAGGCACCCCTCTTACTTAACTTCCTCGCGGCGCTTTTCAAAGTAGCCGTCTTTTACCTTTTCGATGAAATCGCTGGCCTGCTGTTCCAGATCCTGCATCGTACCGTTGTTAACAATCGTATAATCGTAATCATACTGATCAACATCACGGTCGGCGTGGTTGCTCTGGATCGGCTCGTAACCCGGTCGCTTAATCAGCAGTGTCAGAGCGTCAAACCGTTCCTTGGCTCGCTTAATCTCCTCCGGTTCACGGATGTGCATGAACAGCATGACGTTGTCGTGATCCTTCACCCGATTGAATTCCTTGGTCAGATATTCAAGCGGCGCGTCGGAATACTGCGTCGACAGGTCTTTCAGGTCAGACAAGAACTTTCTGGACTTGTCGTCCTTCTCACCGTTCCAGCCAAGCCGTCGAGCGACTTCCTTGATGATGTCTACAGAGCTGATCTGTGCGATCAGCATATCGTAGAAATAAGCCCGGTCTCGGCACAAAGAACAAAATGTGTCCTTTCCGCTTCTCGCGGGCCCATTTACAATAATGATATGTGCCAACTTATTCTCCCTTCTGGCGGGTCTTCGGATGTCCGCATGTCATGACACCCTCGGGACAGGAGCCGGAAACACACGGTGCACCGGCGTTTTCAAAGATAGTCGGAGCAACCTTCTGGCATAAAACTAACATTTGCTCCGCCAGCTCTCTAATCTCGTCCTGTGCGCGATTACAGCACCGTAGAGCGAAGAAACTGAGCAATTCGCGTGCATTCATGGTTACAGAGAACGACGTTCCTGCGGCATTTGGGAGCACGCAGCGGGCATTCTCGTTAGCGTATTTTTCAGCTGCCGAGCGATCCTTCTTGTACTGCTTATACAGCGCTTCGTCCTCGTTCTTCTTCTGCTCCATAATGGCGTCAAGCTGCAGATAGAAGAACTGGCCGCTGTTGCGGAACTCGATATTGAAGTCGCCGATTGCGTACTGCGCGTACTTCTCACGGAGCTTTTCGCTCATGAGCGTTGCGTGAATGTCGCTGTAGGCCGCTCTGATCGTCTCCATGCAGTTCTCGAACATCAGCTTTGCGGCCAGATTATTCTTTACAGCCTCCGGCATCACGAATTCCGGCTTTGCCATATTGACATAGCGCTGACTCTGCACTGAGAAAGATGCGATACGATGGCGCGTAATCTGTGCAAGCAGAGAGCGAGATACACCGTCAATACCGAACGTGAAGGATGCATGCTCCAGAACAGAAGTATGGCCGGAGCGCTTGATCTGTCGGATAAACTTTGCCGCCTGTTCCGGAGTAATGTCCTCCAGAATATCCGCAGCCGTGCCGGAAGAGTAACAACCCTTGCCGGCCGCCGCGACAACAAGTTCCGGCATTGGTGTCCAAGCGAGTAACTTTACGTTCACGCGGTCACCTTCTTCTTGCGCGGTGCGGCAATCTTGAACCAGCTCTTTGGGAACGTGTAGTTCTTAGAACCGTTGCACTCAACGCTTAACTGAACTTCATCAGGATGATCAGCACAGAGCTTGTCCATCTTCTTCTGAAGCGCAGGGTCATAGGTGAACACATGTGCTGTGTCGTCCTGCTGGTTGTAGTCTACGATGGTTTCCATCGCGGTCTTTGACATTTCTTCCATTCTCATCACTCCTTGTGCTTATCAGGGTTGTTAAGTTTCGTGGAGCACAGACGGCTAATCTTAGCCAAAGCCGTCTGATAATCCACAAGGCGCTTATTAGGCTTGTTCGCCAAAGTGGAAATCTCTTGATTGATAGCGCCGGTCACGGCACTGACACCCGTATATAATCCTCTGCGGAACTGAAGTTCCAACTGAGCCTTAAACTCCTCGCTAATTTGCTCGGCGGGCGATTTTTCTTCCTTTGGCGGAATTTTGACTACGTCACTCATTCACTTCACCTCAAAACAGGTCGTCGATTTCGCGGATGCCATTAAACGAGATGGCACATTCTTCGCAGCAAAACAGGTTGCTGTCTTTATCTTTCCAGAGCTCCCAATCCGGAGATAGCTCATTGCCACAGTTTTCACAATGACCGATAATCTCCGGAACATAGTCGGGGTCTCGTGGATTCTTAGGGTTCGGGAATTTAGGAATCATACAGCGTACTTTGAGTCCTCCGTCGTTTCCGCGTAGCACGGATTCTGCGTAATCGGCGGATAATAACTTCCGTAATGGTTGTCGTCTGTCTCATCCGTGGTGATCGTCGTTCGAGAGACAACCTTCCCATCCTTGTCCAATTCTTCAGTGATTTCTACAATGTGTCGCTTAATCATGTCTTCCTCCTTATCCGACCAGATGATACTGGTCGAGGTACCAATAGCCGGATTTGTTCTTCGTGCACCGGTCAACGTAAATGATGCTGCCGTTTTTGATTGGATTCTGGTCGTACTGCCGCGATCGAAGCGTCAATCGAATGCGCTTACCAGAACCAAGTGACTGTGTAAAGCAAGCATAACCCCACGGTTTTCCGGTGTCTTTACTCAAAAGTGGCCGGAAATCCGACACGAGAACAAGTCTGCGGTCTTCTTCCTTGCCTGTCCGGATGTCAACATACCCGAGAATTTCCTGCTGGTTCTCAATTTTCACGCGGAACGGAAGGTCTTCGATACCTGCCGCCAGTACGCGGTCTTCACATTCGCGGAGCGCCTGAGCGACGATTCGCTTCAGTTCCTCAGCAATTTCCTGCTCGACAGCGATAAGCTGTTCTTCCAGTTCCGGTGTTGGGTTCTTTTTAAGAGCGGCCGCGAGCTGCTTTTTTTCGTCTTTCAAGGCACTCATCTGCAGGCTCGTGAACGTATATCTTGTCGCTGGTTGGCCGTCCTTCTTGAGACCGTCGGCGTACTTCGGTACAATATCAGCCAGAAAGCTGTTATCAACGCGCTCTCGCGGCATGGATGCTTTTGCGCCGTACCCGAACTCATCGCACAGAGCGATGATGTTCAGAACCTCGCGGTCGTTGCCGTAGCTTGAGAAGTAACTGATTTGAGCCAGCGGTTCGGTGGTGGACTTCATAATACTCTTTGGTCGGAGAGCCAGAAGAACGTCGGAAAGGTACTTCGGCGGCTCCTGTCCGATCTCATAAAGAGCAACAGCGGCAGCCTTATTGAATCCCTTGATCGAGGTCAGCGCGTTGCTGATTGCGTTGTTTTCTTCATCGGCGGTTACCTTTCGGTTATCCTGACCGAATTTGAACGGCGGGAACTTGATATTGAAGTAGCTTTCGGCCTCATCCTTGGCGGCGGCGAGTTTGTCCTTGTCTCCCTTCTCGTCCATGATACGCATGAAGGTTTCATAGAACGCGAGAGGATGATGCTGTTTGAGCCATGCACCGTAAAGGGAGTCCAGAGAAACACAATAGGAGTGGCTGTTCGATGTCACAATGCCGGTATCAGTTACAAAGTTGTGATACGGCGAAAGCATCTCAACATCGTACACGCGCTCAACGCATTTAGGTTCAATACTTACGATCTTAGATCTAAGCGTAGGAATCCCTTTTTCGTAGCGGCCAGTTCGTCCATGTGCGTAGTGGATTTTCTTATGACAACTAACACAACACCATAGGAAATTATCTTCTGTGTTATGGGTACGATTAAAATCCTTATGATGAAGTTCAAACCGGCAGTCCTCTGTGTAGGACTTTCCGCAAACCTCACACGCACATTTTTCTTTCTTTCGTTCCTCTCGCACTCGGTTATACACAACACTGGGTCCATCCGGGTGGGTTTGGAATCCCATCTGCCCCGGTTTTGGGATATTCGACTCGTAGTTTCCATTAGTAAATGTATACTTATGTGTGTTCTTTTCATACGCTCCCAACACATAAAGTTCATCGCCTACGACGAGTTCTTTAAGTTGTAATTCGCCCCGAATTGTTGGAAATTTATGATTGTCCGTGCAGTCGATGTGAGATCCGTTCTCAAGGGTGACTCGATATGTCTGACGCTCGCCTGCGTATGAAATATCCACAATGTTATTCTCATGGATTTTCCCGTCTTCAAACATTGATAACCCACAACCATACGTTCGCATATATTTACTACGCAATGGTAAGTGGTTTGTTCGCTTAGCGTAATCTATATCGTTTCTTATCAGGAACATTTCTTCGATTGTTGGTTTGTAAGGGTGCCCTCCCCCGCTACCACGACGAATCTTCGTATCGCCGGATACACAGGCGTTGAACGAATAGCTCGCCGAGTCTTCGATAATCTTCCAGACCATATCAGTTTTCTCAAGAGCCGTCTTTTCGTCCAAGTGTTCTTGCTCGATCAGCTTCTTAGAGAACCCGTCGATGAATCGTTCGCGATACGCGAGGACTTTCTCCTTGCGCTTCTTGGCGATATTCTTGACCGCCGCGTAGCATTCCTTCATCGGGAAGCCTGCGAAGTTCAGCGCCGCCATCTGCTGTTCCTGATACAAGCAGAATGACTGCGGCAACTCATCAGTGCGGAGAAGCTCATCAAACGGCTTAACGTCATACGAGAAATCCTGTCTGCTCTCGAAAGTCTTGTACATCGACTTAAAGCCCGGGCGAATCGCGGCGATAAACGCGCAAAGCTCGGAAATGTTGGTCGGCGCGTAGACGCCTACTCGGCTGGCGGTTCCCGGCTGTTCGACCTGATTGATACCAAGCGTACAGCCTTTACGATAGATACCCCATACCGGGTCATCCGGTGGGCACATATCGAGAAGCTCATTCACAGTAGGAACTTTCAATCCTGCACGATGATAGCCTCGATTGATAAGGTCAACCACAGCAACACGAAGCAGGTCGTTCTTCAGGAAGTGATTCTTCTCTGCCCAATGGCCATCCATCGCGCAGCAAATCTTGTCTTTGATCTTCACAAGACCAATCTTGCGGCGGATACTGCCCTGATACAGCAGGAACGCGCACGGTGCCGGTGACCAGCTTGTGATGATTCCTTGATACTCGGTCGAGCGGAGATAAACGTTATGGAATCGTTTGTCGATGTAGTCCATGATGTCGATGGTGTCCTTCTCTTCCTCATCAACGGTATGGAGCTTGTTCTCATATCGTTTAATCTGGGCGGACACTTCATTCGCCGTAGCAAAGTCAATATTCTGCGACTTCGCAAACATCTTCCACGCAGCTGACGCTTTTTGCGTGCCGTAAGCAAGCATCTGAACTGCATGATCACGACCGCAGACCTGAGCCTGACCTTCCGCAAAGATATCCTGCTCGGCTACGTTCTGGTCGAGGTCTGGGATGCTCTGCGTTTCAAGGATACGTTCTGCAGTCATGAAGCGTTCTGGATACATTTTTACCTTGGCTGCAATTCGATCAACCTCGGTAAAGCCGAGCAGCTTGTTTGTAAAGAATCCAACGCAACTGCCACGGCCGGTAGTGGTCAAGTGACCGCCGAGCTCTTTTCCTCTCTTCATGATATAATAGTCATCAATGAAGTAGTCGCTCATTCTGCACCGCTTAACAGTATCGGTTTCTTCCTTAATAGCCTGCTCATACACCGGATACAGACTCGGGTCAACCTCTGGTTTATACGCTTCCCAGCCCTGCTGAACAAGCCGCATATACTCAGCATCTTTCTGCTCCTGCGTCCATTCCGGATGAAGGGAAAACAGTTTGGTGCTGTCGTCAAAGATATCGCACTCGTACTCCTCTACTTCGAGAAAACAGTTTGTCCGGTCGATTGCCTCCGCGATCTCAGCTTCTGTCAATACACCCTGTTCACGGAACCGCTGGACAGCAGTGTCGCCATCCGGGTAATCCATGAACCATTCTTCTTCATCGTCGTAAGCCTTGCGATCTTCTTTGGAAAGGAGGAAGTCGGAACGAAGCTCTGCGCCGTTTGCTTCGATGTAGTGGCTGTCGCAGCCCATAATAATCGGCGCGGGAATCTCTTTTCGCAGATTCAGGATGTAGCGGTTCAGCTCTTTCTGTCTCTCGGATGGATGATACTGCACCTCAAACATGAAGTTATCGCCGTGTTTGTCGTACAGCTTTTTCCAGAGAGCCTTGAGTCGTTCTTCTTCTTCGCCGAGATACTTCCATCCGGCAACACAGGCGGTTGTAATCCAAACGTCGCCCGCCGGAAGCAGGTCGAGAAGCTCTTCATCCAATCGCGGCTGGTAGTAGAAACCATCCTCGTTCGCCTGACTGAGAACCTCGTTAATCCATTCGCGGCCATTTTCGTTCTTCGCGCCAATCCAAATGTGACAGTTAGAACGGTCTTCTTCATGACGATCCCAGACCCAGTAAGCCTCAGCGGCGAACAGGAACTTCAGACCGTACTGTTTTGCGAGATCGTAGCACTCGATATATCTCCCCTGCCATCCATGCTCGCAGCTGGACAGAATGGAATGTCCGAGCTCGACAGCACGCTTGGCGTAATCCTCGTATGTCACGACCGAGTCGCTGACGCGAGGGTTACTGTAGGTTGTGTGTTTATGGTAGTTCTGAAAAACTATGATAGCCGCTCCCTTCTTCGATACAATTCATTCCAAACTTCCGCTCCATTATCTACGGGAGCCATCTTTTCGCCCAACAGGTTGTCACGGTTACGAACCCAATCCACCCTGCAAAAGCGTTTCAGCTTTTTGATTTCTCCATCCTGCCGCGGGTCAACCTCCTCGTCGAATGCGATGACAATACGAACACCCAGTTGCAGGAGAATCTTGGTCTGGTAAGGGTTAATGTGCGAGGTCAGTACAGCACAACAGTTATCGAAACCGTAGCCGGCCGCCTTGAGAACGGACTTCGCGCCCTCAAACAGGATGACCTCTTTCTTCCGGAGGATTGCTTCGCGGTTTTCGTAAAGCCCGAACAGCGTATCGAGTGCTCCGAGCTTTACGAGATAGGTATACTTGCGGAGCTTCTTCTCCTTAAAATCAGGGTCGAGTGTGCGGCCGCATATACTGAAAATTTGGCCGTCTGGCAGTCGAATCGGGTGAACGATACGATTTGACAGCGCATCATAGCGGTAGCCGAAGCGCTTCATCTGGTCGAGAGGGATACCTTCATCGAGCCAAGACTGGAACTTCTCCGGTCTCCACTCGTACTGTTCCATCACATTTTCCCCTAGGATTTTGTGTGGTTCACACACATTTTTCTGTTCTTTTCGTGGCGCGTACTTCTTGAGAGCCTGTACAGCCGCCAGATGGGTGGACGGTAGTGATACACCCTCTGTGATTCCGGCGTAGGCTTTGAGTCGCTTGACCGCTTCTCGCAGAGAAACGTGATTGTACAACACCTCAAAATCGGCAACATCGCCGCGTGCTCCGCAGCCGAAGCAGTAATACAACCCTTTGGAGCGTGTAATCGTGAAGGATGGTGTATTTTCGTCATGGAATGGACACAGCGCGACGTATTCGTTCTCGCTGCGGCGCTCTACATCGAGGTACTGGGAGATGTAGTCCACGATATCAATTTGTTCTACCACATCTCTGATTTCCATGATTGCTCCTTACCTTTAATATGGTGCGTTTGGGTCGTGCTGCTTGGTGGCCTGTTTGTAGGAAACAAGGTTGCCGTTGAACTGCAGGTCGATATACTCATTAGAGGACATCTGTTCACCGTTACGGTTTAGAACTACGCGGAGCTTCTTGTTGCCGCATTCGATTCCGTCTTGACTGATCTCCTGCGGGGTTTTGTTGTCCAACATTATAATAGTAGAAGCATTACGCGCGATTTTAGCACTGTCAGCCAGCTTTCCGGTTGATGTCGCTTGTGCCGCACCAAGACCAATTAGACCCATATCACCGCAAAGAACATTTTTAACCATGTCAACCAACCTGCCCATGACCTGATAATTTTCGTAGGCCCCGCTCTCGTCCCCTGAAGACTTAAAATAATCCACTATAAGAACCTGTGTTCCCTGTGAATGAATCGACTTCTTAACCGCCGCATAAATTCCGTTCGGTTCAAAAATCGGCATATACTTGTGGGTGAACTTTCTGGTTTTGAGCCAGCTTCTCGCCCGTTCAAGACGGTCATTCTCCTCGGCAGTATATTGACCGGAACAAATGCGGCTGTATTCGATGCCGGTTAGGTGCGACATAAGGCGTTGCGTGAACATACGAGAGCTTAACTCGCTGTCCAGATACAGAACGCTGTAGTCTCGCTTCAAAAGGTCGACCGCTTCGTTCAATAAAAACATACTTTTACCCTGCTTAGCATTCGCGCCAACGATGACTAATTCGCCTGCTTCGAGCTGAACGTAGTTGTTCAGCGCCGGAAACTTGAACGGCACGCCGGCCATTCCATTATTCTGGCGGTCTACGATCTCCTGCCAGAGCTCGTCAACGACGTCCTTGTAAGCCGGAAGCTCGTTGGTCGAAGAATAATCCATGAGCACGCCGTCCAGAATGCTATAGATTTTTTCCTCGATATGGTCTTCGTTTTCGCTGAAGCAAAGGTTCTGGCACTCGGCGAGCTTCTTGTAAGCATCGCGCCGGAACGCCTTATCCAGCACATTGTTGACTGCGAGCATATACTCGGCAACAGAGCTGCGGGCAACCATACGGCTCGTTTCCATTAGCTCGTTCAATTTGCCGGGAGTGAACTCTTCCGTCCACTTCTTCATGTTTTCCTTAGAATTTAGAACGTTCATAAGGTTGTAAGGATCGACCTTCTCAACGTTATTCTTCGCAAGCTCCGTAATCGCATAGTAGAGACAGGCGTTCTCCGGATCTGTAAAATGACGGGGCTTTAAGTTTTCTGAGTGGAAGCAGTATTCCGGATGAACACACAATGTTGCAATCACACCGGCTTCACTTTCAACACTTTTGATGTCGTTTACGTTCAAATTTAACCTGCTTTCTTACTCGTTTTCTCTTTCTTCGGTTTCACATAAGCGGAGGACATCGGGCAATGAGAACGCACGGAGCAGATTTCAGAACAGAAGAAGTCAGCCTTTCCGGCCTTCTTCGCGTCTTTGGCAGATTTGAAGTTCTCACGCGCCTTGATGGAATGCTTGTCCAGCCACTCCTCGGTCTCGCAGGCGGTCTTCACAGACTCAATGAAGTAATCCTTGGCCGCGATGCAGTCCTCTGCTGTGCAAGGCTCGATGTAATGCTTCTGTCCTCGAAACAGGTCGAGGTCTGTATAAGCCGGCCAGACGCCCATCTTCTCATGGACGAGGTAGCCGTAGAACTCAAGCTGTTTGCGGTACTTCTTCTCCTCTGATTTGCTGGCGAACTTCTTCTTACTCTTATGGTCTACGACAATGTACTCGCCGGTCTTTTTGTTCTTGACCAGCAGGTCGATATAACCGATGACCTTGTAACCCTCGATTTCCGCCTTCATCTCAAGCTCTACACCGATGACTTCATAGTTCGGCGAGAGTCCTTTGAAATGGCGGGCGAACGCGAGACCGTCCTCGTAGTAGGACTTCTCAAGGTCTACATAGCGGTTATACGGCCACTTGAGCGTGATCTTGGAATCGTAATCGGTGAGATACAATTCCAGAAGCTCCTCCGGCTGCATGATTCCTTTGAATACCATTTCGAGCCATTCGTGCATCTGGCTGCCATACTGGGCAAATACGTTCTCGTCCTGTTCAATCCTCGGCTCAGCGAGCCGCTGAAGATAGAAGCCGTAGGGGCATTCGTGCGCTTGCGTCGCAGAAGACCAACTCCAGACTCTATTCTTCAGCTTTTCGGTGAATTCGCTCACTTAAAACAGTACGTCGTCGGACTCAACCGGGTCGCCGGAGTAGCCCTCGTCAATACTCGGCTTCTGGTTGCCGCCGTTGTTCTCAGACTTGCTGCCGCAGAAATTTACCTCGTCGGCATGGAGCGACCAAGCAATGCGGTTGTTGCCGTCCTTGTCCACAAACTTGCGGGACTCCATAGCACCGGAAATAGCGATAGAGCTTCCCTTCTTGAAATACTTGGACACGAACTCAGCGGTTGCGCCGAAAACGGAAATGTCGAAAAAGTCGGTCGGGCGATTGCCTTCCTTGTCACGGTAAGTACGATCTACAGCAACAGAAAAGTTGCATACGGCAGTGCCTGCGTTGGTGGACTTGAGCTCCGGGTCGCGGGTCAGGCGGCCAATAATTACGATCTTGTTCAAATTCTTTTCTCCTTCTTGGTTGTCTTACTTCATTGCCTTAATGGCGGTGGTGATTTCGGTACAAAGTGCGATGGTCGGGATTTCGGTCGGCGAATCGTTGCCGTTGTTCTTCTCGGCGATCAGCGCGTAAATCTTGGCGCGGTCAACGCCCTTCTTGACGGCTGCCTGCGCAGCGGACACGACCTTCTTACGAGCGTCGGCCAGACCGGTACGCTCCTTCTTGACGCCTTCCGGCATATCCTCGCCCTCGTAAATAAACAAGCCGAGTCCAAGCTGTGCGCAAGCCTTAGCCAGAGCACGCATCTTTGCCTTATTGGCGTCAGTGGAAGTGACCTGCTCGGCCTTCACAGCGTTGTTCTTGAAATCCATAATGGCGTAGGTTTCCTTAGCTTCCATGCCATTGATGGTTACGCCGACTTCAACCCATGCGCTCTTGCCATCGTCAAACCACGGACGCGGCTGCGGCGTGCGCTTGACAGTGCGGGACATAACCGGAACGCCGTCCTTGAACTCTGTGGTGGTTTCCTCATACGGCTCCGGCTGACATGTGTAGACATGATAGGTCGCGTCAGGATAACGCTTCTTGACCTCTGCCCACGCGGCCGCCCAGCTGATGTACGACAAACCGTTCTTCTTCTTTACCTTTCCGGTGACATCTGCATCATATAGCGTCTGGAAAATGCTCTTTGTTGCTTCGCTCACTTAGCTTCCTCCTGCTTCTTTTCGCGGCGCTTCTCGTACTTCTTCTGGCGGCGCTTCTTGAAATACTCGAGACGCTTCTCGTGCTTCTTCTGGCGGCGCTCCTTATTCTTTGCGAGACGGTTCTCGCTCTGATACTTGGCGCGAGACTTCTGCTTTGCGCTTGGCTTGTGCTTGGGGATACCCATGTTTGTCACTCCTTAACTGTGATTCTGTATATTTAACCCTTTGCCGGGTGTGTTGTCTTTAGTGCTCCACGGTAATTTCGAGCATGTGGCTGGCTTCCATGTCGGCTAGCTGAAGCATCGGTACGAGCTTGCACTTCTCGGCTGCCGCGTTCATTGCTCGGTCACCGCCCTTAACGGCGCTGTCAAAACCGTTCATGTGCCATCGGATTGCCAGATACTCATCGGGCGTCAGCTTCATAAACTGCTGAATGATGAAGCACGACTTCTCGCCATGACCGCCCGGGAATACCTCGTCGAACTTATATGACAGGTACTGCTCCCAGCGGCCGTCTGCGTCCTTGCGGAATGCCGGCTGTTTTGAGTAGACGCGGATTTTACATAAATCGTGAAGTAAAGCCGCGATTGCCAGTGTTTCGTCGGTGTACTCGAACTTTTCGTACTTCTGATGAAGATCCATCAGACAATTATAGACATTCAACGAATGCTCGCAGAGGCCGCCTTCGTAGTTGCCGTGGAATCTGGTCGAAGACGGAGCTGTGAAGAAGTCGCTATCTTCCAGATAAGCGATCAGGTCTTCTACTCCGTCGCGCTTTACCTTGGTTTCCAGAATGGCCAGAAACAAGTTCCGATTATCCGCCAGCTGCTCCGGCGCTAAAAACTGTGTTTTGTCCGCCATTACTTCGCCGCCTTTCCATAAGCTCGACTCAGCACTTTTTCTAAGCGCTTTTTCAGGTCTTCGACGCATCTTTTTTCAATTAGGTAATCTCTGAATGCGATCTCTGCATCATTTTTGGTATTTTTAATCTCGGCTCGAATAGATGCCAACTCGACACCATAAGCAAGGTCGAAATCATCACCCGGATTGCAGGATGCAGTGCCAATAAAGCCATCGGGCGTTCTCACTTTTACCTTTGCAGACTGACCATCTGGACGGCTGACGGAATACTCATACCACTGGTCTTCGCCCCATCGCTTCCAGTCAGTCCACTCGCGCTGCTTCTTCGGCTGCTTGCTTGGGTGCCATTTAGTGCCGAGTTTCAGCATTGCTTTGAAATCCTCGTAAGAACCTGCAAGACACCAGAGATCATCGAGTTCGGTTTCGGTGTAGTCGCCAATAAGCGCCTTGTTTTTGGCATTCTTCTTATCTTTCTTCGGCTCTTCCATACCGATAACTTCGAAGAAATTGCCGAACTCCTCTGTTGGCAGGGTGTATGACGCTTGCAGGTAAGATTTTGAATCGGAATAGCACCGATTCAACGTAATAGACTCGGAATTACATTCTGCGACCTCGAAAACGTCTCCAATCCGATCATGATTGAAGAACGGATGAATAATTTTTGCGCGTGTTCCCTTCGCTAATCTCATAAAAATCCCTCTTTCCGTAATTTTATCTGGTTGTTTAATCGCCGACTCCGTATCTTTCGGCGTATTTTTCGATGAACTCGATCATCTCCGGCTCTTCCGGGAAGAATGGGTCGCGGCCTTGCGCGTTCATAGACCCTAAACAGTTCATCATGAACTGGCCGAAGCGCCAGTCCGGCAGCTTCTTCCATGTGATCTTCAGCCGGTCGCAGAACTCATCAATTCTCGCCGGGTCTCTCATCGTTCTTCTCCTCAATCGGAACCCACTCGGTTACCACGATTGTTTTTTCATACTGGCGTTTAGTCACTTCCACAGGCTGATTCCAGTATTCGTTCTCCTGACATTCAGTAAGTCCGCGATCCCAGTCGATTGCGAAATATCGGCCGCCGATCTCGAAAACCGTCGTCATGCGTGTTGTCCATCGTCCACTGTCGTTTTCGATCTGATCAACTTCGGTGCCAACCTCGCCCCAAGCCATCATCTTGCGTTCCCATTCGTCGAAGGTCTCCTTGTGGTCAAAACGTTCCAGAAACGTCTGATTCAGATTTTCTTCTTCGCTCATACTCATTCTTCCTTTCCGGCAAAATACTTAAAGTCTTTCCACTTGATCTTGGCGATCACACGGTTGCCGCAGCGGTCTCGCAGCTCAACAGCCGGTCACTCGACAACGCCTTCCATCATTGCGGTATTCTCTCATGTGTTCACTCGCTTTCTGTGGTCGCTCTCGTTTTTTCTCTACATATACTACTATACAAAAATCGCGATTTTGGGACGCGAAAATCCAAACTTTTTTTGATTTTTTGAAAATATTTTTGAATGAAGGGAAAATAAACGCCGCACAGTCGTGCGGCATCCCTTAGACGTAATATTCAGCCATATCTTCCAGCCTCAAACAAGCCAGTCGGCGGTATGGATTCGTCAAATTCCCGCATCCGCAGTCGATGCAAAGGAATCCCTTGCCGTGGAAGATGTGGTACGGCTCTTTGAATTGCTTGGTCAAATAACAGGTCGGCGTGTGCCCTACAATATAATGTGCGTCGCCGAAATCGTCATCAGCTTCCACTCTGCCCCAGATCATATCGAGGAACTTGGTGGAGGGTCGCCCGTGAACCAAAGTCCACATCGTGCCGTTAACCTCGACGGTCTCCATTGCTGGCCGCTTGTGGCAATACCGAAGGATCTTTCCTCGCTCAGCAGTGGTGCGGCGGTAAAGCAGATCGCGGCGAGTCTTGCTTCCTCCGTTTGCCGTCCACATTCTGCGAGCCTCTGGGAACGAGTCTTTGCTCAGCGTGCCGAGCATCATATCCTCGTGATTGCCGAGAATAAGGTGAATGTTACCCTTATCGATGATTTCGAGAAGGATTTCTACGCCCTCGGCTCCCCGGTCGATTACGTCTCCGATAATGTAAAGCTGGTCGTCCGCGCTGAAGTTGATAAGGTCGAGCATCGCGTGGAAACGGTCAATCTCGCCGTGGATGTCGGCCATAACGTATGTTGCCATAACTGCCACCTCACTTGAAGAAGCCGCCGGCCGTCAGCAACGCCGCCTCGATAGCGCAGCCAATCAGAGTTGTCCAACCGTTATACTTGTCGGTTCTCGGCTCGTTGTGAAAAACAAAGCCAATGATGACGTTGGCTGTCATAACTGCAATCATGATAGCCTGTGGAATTCCCATCTTTATTTCTCCTTTTCTTTCTTTCCCCTAAATTTCTTTGCTTTCTTCTTGAACTTCGTGTTAAACGGTTCCGGCACCGGAAACTCTGCGAAGTCGCCCTTCATCAGCTCGTCGGGATTCTTCTCCATCTCTTTAAGGATGGCGATTGCCCCGGCCGTGTTGTTCATGCAGTATAACTTCATTTGATCTTGGTGGCTTTCAAACCAGCCGCGAACCAGATGAAGTGCTTGGCAAAAGTAGCGGCGCATCGGAAGCGGAACATTCGCTCCGTCGTCCAGATACTCGCCAGCCATAATTTTTCGGTATAGCTCCTGCGCTTTTGGGCTGAAATCTGAAATGTCTTTGGTCATATTCAATCTCCTATTATGATGAACCCGATATACCACCGCAGCCACGCGAACTCTATGCTGACGTAGCAGTCGCCACCGTGAATGTTGATGGTCGGTAATACGTAGAAGTCCCGCATATATGTTCCTTTTATCATCCACAAGTCCACCCCAATACCGCAAGAATTAAAATGCTACCGATTACACAAAGTTGGCCAGCAGATTGTTTCAACAGCGCCTTATTATCGTTTTTTCCGAACATCCACTCAATATCAGAGTCCCCTATAAGATGGATTCCTACCACAAACAGAACAAGGCCGGCGAGACATAGAAAAGTTCTGAGCATTATAATCATGTGTGTCTCCCTCCCTCTTTCTTCGACGCGTTCTCTTTTAACCACTTGCGGTTCGCTTTACACTGGCTGCAGTTGTTTCGGTTCTTGCAAAACCAGCAGCCGTCACGGTCGAACCAAACATGGTGCGGTACTTCTGGGCGAGGCTTTCGTTTTGCTTTACCCATAAACTGTCACCCCCGATGATACAGGCCAGTCGCGTCGGTGAAATCAACGTCGTCATAACCCTGCTGTGCCAGCGAGATACCGAGTTTGACGGCCTTGATGAAGTCCAGTTCATCGAACAGGTCGCGGCCAATTACCGCATCCTCTGGACATTCATTCAAGTTCCATGCGGAGAACACCATACTGTCGTTCTGGTCGAACAGGGATACGCCAACCGCGAAATCATCCTCATCGGTGGCGTATTCGGCATTGAAGTTATAGACCTTTTCGCCCATTGTAAATCACCCCAAATTAACCTTTTGTGCTATCGAAACTCCGCTCATACAATTTTGGTATTCTATCAATGTAAGACGCGATATTTTTGGTACATTTGGAACAGACCTCACCATAAGAATATGATCTTTCTCCACTATAAGGAATTCCATTTGTGAGCTTCATATCGATCTTGTAAATCGGCTCTGTGAAGCTGGGATATAGCTCTTGCCCGCAGATGTCGCAAAATGTCTTGGTCATTATGATTCGCTCCCTAATTGTCCAATGTACGCTTCAATGTTGTCTGCGCAATCAGGACATACTAAGTTGTAGGTCTCCTCTACGAGACGCCCTCTGAAAAACGTAATCTGATAGTCTTCGCCGCATTCTCGGTTACTCAACTCTTTACCGCAAACGTCACAAAACAATCCGCTTCCTTGACTTGATCTAAGTCCAATAGTCGAGATGACATCGGGATCTTCAGATGACTCTCGCACCGTAACCGAACAGCCAGCTAATGTCACCAAGGATAAGCAAACAATCGTAGCAGCAATGAAAATCTTCTTCATTCATACACCTCGTCATAAAATGTGTCGAAGCAGTCTGAACTGCAAAATCTTCGTCCGAAGCGAAGATCAGAGAACGCAGTCTTTTTCCCGCAGATACAGCACGGCAGGCTGATCTGATGTTTAAGGAGAGAATGCTTTGCTTCTCCCACTTTCATATCGGGAAATCGCTCAGAAAAGTCCATATAAAAACCTCATTCTAGTAATCCGAAAATCAGTGATTATCGAAAACTTTAGCAAACGAAACATAATTCTCATGGTTTGGGTCAGGTATTGCGAATATGACTTCAGCAAAAGGATATTTTCCTGCAAGGTCTCGCATGATCTCAGCTACCTCCGTTGGGTTCTGTCCAAATACACCGCAGCCGAACGCGCCAAGAACCAGCGTATCTACTTTCTGCACTGCGGCAACGTCCAAAACAAAGCGAATACGAGAAAATAAGGCTTTGCTGTTAGTTGCGGGATCTACGTTCGCGTACTTGGCACCTGCAGAAAAATTAGGAGCTGCACATGTAATGACGTCGCAGGTCACATCTCCCCCGTTGTGGTAAAAGTGTACGTCAGGGGCATAAATGGCGCGATTGGTGTACATTGCTCGGCGTAGCGTTTTTCGATTCTGACTATAATACTCTTCCTCAAACTCACACAACACATTATACAAGAACGACTCGTGGCACAGGCACTCTTCCTGTGCGCGGCTACCCTTTAGGAACATACCGCCTGGGTTCTTGTATGACGCGAAATTGAGCACGGCGACCTTTTGCGAGGGATGCTTTGCTTTGCAATTACAGAGGGCCGTAACAGAGTCTTCTGCGAGCAAGCGAAGAACCGGCACAGAGATGGGGGCGCCTGGCATGAAAACGCGCTTGCGTCCATCCTCATCATCGTAGATCTTAGCGTTGGCAACGCTTCGTCTTATTTCCTCGCTGTGTTCTCTCGTATTCTTAGTTGTCCATTCGGCAGCCCTTTTAGCTCGTGCCTCTTTGCCTATCCAATAATTATTATTTGCCACCTGATTCAGTTCCTTTCACGCTCAGATTTACTTTTCGATAATGAATTGTTGTAATTCGCTGATCATATCGTCAGCCGTAGCGACCCTCTCGGGCGAAACGGATTTTGTAAAGGAGAGCTCTACGTCTGACTGGACAGTTCCTTCTATTGTGATTTTGCAATTAGGTACAAAATCCGCAGGAACTGCCACTTCAACTACACCCGGCCTGACTTCATTCCTGATTTCGGCCGTTTCGAAAGAACAATCAATCTCTCCGAGTCTGACCGAGAATAATTTCATGCCAGCCACATATATGTCAGCAATATCGTCTTTTCGAATTTGTGGAATGTAATGCATAATCAAATCAGCCTTTCTTATTGGCACGATAGGAATAACATGAGTTATTGTGGCAATCTGTGCTACAATGGGGTATACCCTTTCGTTTGTAATCTTTTGGGGCGATAAGGTTCAAAATGATGTCACGCTCATTCAGGCAAGTTGCCATATATGACATTCTTGCTTCAACTGCTTCTGCGATTTTTCTGCGATACCATCTCAAAAACATAACAATCACTCCATTCGATATGCGAGAACTAAAGCGGTGTATAGAAAATGTTCAGAGGATTTTCTGAACACAGTTTGATACTGAACTTCAACTTCACAGCCATGATTCTGAAAATCCTCAATCGTACTCGCTAAACGTTTATTAAAATCGTCCGCGGAACCAGAAGTAATCATTGCTGTGTTCACATATTTTTTCACGTTACGCACCTCTCATCGTACAAATCAAGTGGAATGCGAAAGCCATCCAGAACAAAACCGAGAAGATGAAACACGATTCTGCGGCACTTCTAAGCTGCCATCGTAGAATTCGGTCGCCTTTTACTCGGCCAGAGGACGTGTTTAGGATAAACCCGGCCACACCGAATAAGAGTGCAATAATTCCTGCTGTCATAAAATCTCCTTACCGCACAAAGTACACAAGTATCATAATCATCGCTATGATTCCGAGAACTGCTGCGACTAGTTCTTCTTCTTCTGTTGACGCATTAACAATAAGCCAATCCATTGTCACAGTTATAACGAAGAGCGAGATCCAGAAGATCATCCGACCACCCCGAGCATCATCAGGATCATCAGCACCGTGCAGACAATCAGCGCATACACGGAGAGTCCGAGATTCATCGCATCAGCGCGAGCTTCCGGGTTCCTGCGGGCTTCTTTGATCTTGTTCCACGCCTTCTTTACGTCCATAACGGACAGAATAAGGAATGGGATGATAAGTAAGAGCCAGTAAAGTCGCATTCTCGATTACTCCTTTTTTCAGGTAAGTGTATTCCTACGGAACATCTTCAGAGGGCGCTCATCTTTGCCGATGACTTCTGCCTCATCGTCTTGTTCGTATTGCAGCAAAGCAGCCGATGTGTAGCTGTATACTCCCTCTTCGTTTACGAACTCCGGCGTTGTCACCCAGACTGTGCCGTAGTATGGGTCGGCGATTGCTACATAAGTAAAGTCGTCTCGCACAAAAACGTCGCCAGCCCTGAGATCGCGCATCTTTTTGTTACCAGTCTGCATTGACAACCACCTTATGACCTCTCAGCAGAGCAACGGCCACGAGCTTTTCGATGTCATTGTTCGGCCAGAAAACCTTCTTGACAGAATACTCGGCAAGCGCACGAGCCTGTTCCTCTGTAAGTACCATGTCTTTGCCGTACCAATCGTTATCGCCGCCCTTGGCGTAATAATTGATCGACTTTAAGAAGTCGCGCCAGTCATGTCCTCCGACACTGACCTCATTGACATCCTTTGTCGTTACGAGCTTGCCGCAGTCTGGACAGCGAAATTCTTGTACTTCCTTAATCGTAACGTCGAGACCCATCGTCGTTTCCTCCTCCATAAAGTCGTGAGCCGCAATCCAACGTTTTACTGAATCGTCGTTTTGTTCTTCTGGTGTTTTCCAGTCTTCGATGTGTTGTCCCCACATAGAGCTCCCCTCCCAAATGTCGATGAAGCTGTTGTACATTACCAATCTTCCTCGGAATCGTATGACGGATTGAACGGGCAGTCACCGCAGCGAGAACGAAGTTCGCCGTTCTCATCCTCGTACCAGTCGTCACCGTACCCGGTGCATTCGTAACAGTAGTCGTTATCGTCCCACATGCTTACATCTCCTGTTCCATAGCTTTCGAGCTCCTCTGGGTGTTTTTCTGGCTTCGCAGGTCTTAGCTAATGATCTATGACATTTGAAACACCAAGCAACAACCAGATCTTTGTTGTCTCCTACTGCTATAAACTTAGGTTCAGAACCGCAAAATGGACACGGTCTGAGTTTGGTTTCTTCTCTTGTCCAGTTTGCCCACATATTTATCTCTTCCTCCACATAGCCGCGACTGGCCTGCCGCACTCAGGGCACAGAACGAACGATTTCCGACCGTTGTCTGTGCCCTCGTAATGGATATCGTCCGTCGTGTACTCGAACACACATTCGCACCCGACGCATCTATGTCTTCGTGCGCCGAATTTTCCGTGAGTGATCACTTTCACAGCTCGATCCCCTCAACTTCAGCGCGGATTTCAAGGTCGTGCAGATATTCGCCCATGTGGCGCTTCTGCTGACGGAGCAGGTCAAGAGAACAGTTGGGAGTGAAGTCAAGCGTTCCGGCCTCGTACTTCGTCACCATGCGATGCAGCTTCTCGTAGCGGGTCTTGAGGCCGTGGTATTCGGCCTGCATACGTTCCTGCCAGCAGGGCTCAACAGCGACAGCTTCACATCCCTGCGAGCCATCAGCATCTTCTGTTTCAGATAACTCGTATTCTTTCTCGAAACGATCTCTACTCCAGCAGCAAACTGCTCCGACGGAGTTTTTAACAATATAATCTCCGGGGTGAGCATAAGTGCTGCCGCCGCCGCGGTAAGTGAGAATTAAACACTCATCACCCTGATATTCAGCTGCGCAGTAACAAGAGGCTGATTTGCACAAATCTTTGATTGCCATAAAGCTACGAAGTCCAGCAGTCCACTGAATGGCTTCGACAAATTCTGGTTTCTTTTGATATTTCATATTTTGCGTTCCCTTTCTTTCGTTAATAATTTATCTGTATTCCTGACTGGTAGCAGTAGAGACAACGATTCTTTGGCCGCAATCTGGGCAACAAACAAAGCCTTGTCCCCATTTAGATCCGTCTTCGTGTTCTACAAGCCAATCAAATTCTTCGTCTTCAATTACATATTCGAAAAGGCATCCACATTTTATACATTCCTCTTTGTAAACTACCGGCTCTGGCGGCTTTGGCGGCTTACGAAACCCGTGTTTAATAATTTTCAATTTTCTCGATCCTCCGGCTTTTCAAAAATTCATTTCGAACACACGAATGATGCGAAGAAGTCGGTCATCCAGATAGGATTCAGCTTTTTCTCGTAATTCTTGTGGTACACCATAGTATGCTTCGGCCACACCGCCTGTAATTGCGGCAATCGTATCGCTGTCGCCACCGATTGAAATCGCGTTGCGGATAGCATCCTCAAAGCTGGTCGATTCAAAAAACGCTTCGAGCGCCTGCGGAACAGTATCCCAGCACGTCAGAGAATACGAATACGCTGGTCGAATGTCATCCAGAGTGAAGTCCATTGGGTAAAAATAGTCGTTGATGTGGTTCTTGATCTGTTCTTTCGGCTGCCCGATTCGCGCATAATACGTTGCCACAGCCACCGCGCTGGCACCAACGAGCGCGTGTATATTGTTGTGTGTTACGCCGGTAATCGTATCCGCGAGTGTTATCGCCTGTTCACGACTTTCAGCAACAAAGCCGACAGGAGAAATTCGACTTGCAGCTCCATTTCCATAGCTGTTGGTCGGCTCATTAGATTTGCTATTAACCCAATCTTCAAAGCGTGTGCCGTAGTCTGCGTTAGGGTACTTCTTTGCAATGCCGCGCATCCACACTCTTGCGCTCTTCTGTAATTGTGAATAACTTGGTCGGCCGCCATCTAACAATGCACCTGCGACAGCGACTGTCAGAACCGTATCATCAGTGAAGTGGCAGTCGTCTGTAAACAGCTCGAAGTCTTTGGTTTTAATGTTGTCGTACTCGAATCGCGAGCCGACGATATCGCCGATAATTGCTCCGATCATGTTCTCACCTCAAACAATGGTTTTACTTTTTGACATCAATCCGAGTTACCGAGTCCTCGTTCCCGAAGAATTCTGCCCATTCTTTAGCCGGCACCGGGAATATCATTTCCGCCGGCATTCCTCTGGAAATATATCTCGTACTGCTCATCTGAAAGTATTCTACAGGCAAAGAGCGTGCGTTTTTGATTTTACAATCAAACCAGTGAGTTGCCCTCATGTTAGGGGTTACTTCTACCGGCTGATAAGGATGATTATTCGCATAACAAAGACATTCGTCTTCAGAATAGAACTCATCCCCGGCCATCGTAATTAAGAAATAACGATCAGAAACTTTGAGCAAGGTCACATACCCGAACGGAACAGCAATCTGATCTACGAAGAATTTCGAGGGCTGTTCGCTGGGCGAAAACGGAGCAAGCTCGGCAAGAAGGTTTTCATCAAACTTTTTGCCTGCATCGAACGCTACCAGAAACATATTTTCAAAACCTGCATCGCCTAAGTTGAGTTTCTTTTTCATAATAATCATCCTTTCAATAATGGAGGTTGCGGAGAATTTCGAAATCTCGTCCGAGCTTTACAAGAGCCCCATTCTAGCCTCTGAACTACGCAACCATATTGGCCCGCGAAACGCGGGCGGTGTTTATCGAATGTCGAAATGACCAAAGCCGCGAACTTCCTTTTGAGCCGCGAGGTTTGCTTCGTACAGCCCTCTGAAGAAGTGCTTTACGTTCTGCTTTACGCCCACTTAGATCACCTCCATTCAATTTTAGAATGCGAGTTTCGCCGGCCGAGAGTTGGTCGGACTTTCGGACGCGGCGATCCTCTATCCCCTTCACTATTCCGATAGGACATCATTTGACCGATGGCTGTCGTACCGGCGCGGTACCATTAAGCACGTTGCCTAATCAGACCGTGCCCCGTCTTTCTTCGCTTTCAGCTGGCGGGATAACCAGTTGAAGTTGCTTTTGCTGGCGTGCCCGACACTTTGCAACCAGTAACTCGGGAACAGAAGGCGTTCGACTCCCGTGCCCTATAAACGCTCCCGTTTTCAATCTTAGACACTTTAATGCTTCGCTCTGCTTCATCTCCGCGAACGCATCTGGTGATGTCTTGTACGAGCAGTACAGAGGATTATTTGGGCTTGCCGCCTTAACCACGGTTTAACCAAAACACCGGAAAGGTTGTGCCACTCCTCTTTTCTGAATCGACAGGAAAGGTCAGCCGATTCTCCCTCGCCGGAATCGAACCGGCCGAGCATCGTGCCGCGGATTGCGCTCGCCGTACATGGAGGGAGATATTATTCCGCGAAAAAGCTGAGGATGGACTCATTCGTAATCTCTGTGCCGTAGCCCTTTGCATAAGCACAGATCCACGGGTTTTGATGCTGAGTGAGTTCGACAAGCTGTGACGAGCTGAATGGCAGACATGTAAAGACGATACCGTCGATAAGTTCTTTGGTTCCCTTAGACAATACCGGATTTGCGACTGCGGATACTGGAATATGAGCAGAACCGAAAATACAAAATTTGCGATACACTTCCGGAACTACTGGCCCAAAATCCCAAGCGACGATTTTCTCTCGGAAACATGGTTTTCGATAACAAAGAAGAAACTCAGCTTGAACGAAATACAGTAACTTCTGTAATTTCAGATTGCTGACAGTATGTCCTTCGTCGGAGCAGCGCCTAATAATGTAATCTGAAATTGTCAATGCATCAAACAAAGAATCACAGCCTCTCAACAATAGTTGTCACGCTTGACGGACGTGACGTGAGAAAACACCGCTCTAAGTACATTTGTGCCGGTGCGGCATGCGTTGCACCAACACGATGGCGGAGCAGGAGAATTTCGAAATCTCACACCCTTGCGGGCTACTGGTAGTTTTCAAGACTACTGCCTTACCTTTAGGCTTACTGCTCCATGTAGCGGGACGTCTTTTTATTTTTAGTGATAGTCCGAGGACATCCCGCAGGCACAGACTGTTCACCGCAGATGCTTGCAAGCCTTTTTAACCTGCGGCGCAATTTTTAGGTCTTGCAGGACTTGAACCTGTAGCTCCACCGCTTTCGCGGGGCGTGTTCCCTGTTACACCATTCGACCATGGAAGTGCGGTTTAAGGTTAACCGCAAACCTCGATTACTTGTACTTTTGAATGTACTGATACACTCTGGCTGCTACAACGCCGATGCAGAACGGCCAAAAGATGCCGATAATGATTGAGCCCAATGTGCAGTTGAGCTCATCGAAATACCGTTGGCCTTCTTTGTCCTGCATAACGAAGTAATTCGCGCCGCAGACCACTGCGCCGATCATGATATACAACAAAATTAAAAGTATCACACGATCCCCTCCAATGCCCCCTCGACTGGCTGATAGCGCTCGCCGTTGAGCGTTTCCATCAGGCATTCATACGGGTCGAGCTTACCGCTCATCACCATAGAAGCTACGTTCTGGCTGAAGCCGCTAACCAGAGCAACGCCGAGATCGTTTTCCTTGACCGGAATGGTGCCGGTGCGGCTGTTGACATTCCAGAACACGAGGCGCGGCAGTTTATAACCGGCAGCTTCATATTTCTGGCGAATTACATCGAACAGGCGGGAATCCGGCCGCTTGCGGCTCCAGTAATCTGATTGACTGCCGCAAGTTGCACAGGAGTCGAATTCCATATCCGAGATGATCAGAATGTTTTGCGGCATGTCTTCCTGTCTCATTCGATTGTTGACCGCTGTGGTCAAAATCAGGTTGAAAACAGCTTCGATGTTGGTGTTCGCCATCTCGTTATGCTGCTTGGCGATCAACAGCTTCTCGCGCAGGTTCTTCGCTTTGGAGAAATCGACCAGCTGGGGGCGACCGGAAAACGTGATGTACTTGTCCTTGAATTGGCCAGAAGAATGCTCCGCGAAATAAATTGCAAGTGCATTTGCTACGTCCAGTGCAGTTACGCTGCTGTGCGGATCTACGTTGCAGGTCATACTGCCGCTGCCGTCCGCTACGACAATGGTGTTCCCGTTGCCGTTTACCGTGTCAGGCAGAGCCTTCCAAAGCTGCTCGAGTGTTTCGTTGTACGGATTGATTGAATTCCATACGGAATTGCCATATTTGCTGACAATCTCGTGCGGGAAGAGCGTGCCTGCGTTAATCTTGGTTTCGCCCTTTGCGAGGCTTTCCAGAAAAGCACGGCGGCGCTCTTCGTCGTTTCGGAGAAACGCTTTATTATAGATGAGGTTTGCTCTGGAAGGAACCGCTTCGTACTTGATTTCATTCCACTGTTTTGCGGACATTTTCTTCTCGACTACATCGAGATAGCCGCGCAGCTCAGAAAGCATCTTGCGGTACTGACGTTCCGTTGCACCGAGCATTTTCTGAATCTGCTTTGCATAACGCTTGGTTGTCGCAGAAGAAGCACCCGGAGACGGGAGCCATTTTGCAAGTAAGGAAATCGGCTGGCCGGCCTTCATTGATTTGAGGTCTCTGTTCAGCTGTTCTTCAATAAGTGGGTATACTTCCGAAACAAGGCCGGTATCCAGCAGGCACAGCAGGTCGTCGTAGCGACCGTATTCCGCAACCAGCTTGATTACTGGGCGAACATATTCCGGCAGGTTGTCCGCCAGATACTTCATTACGGCGCGGAACAGGCGGCGCTCGCCAAGTCCGCCGCGAACATCTCGAGCAAAGAACAGCCACTTCATCGCGGCCATTTTGTCCTCAAAGAATGCCTTGACGAACTTACTCACGATCTCAGCTTCGCTTGCGCTGCGGAGCGAGGCTACGGAGAAATTCAGGTCGAGCAGTGCTTTACCGGTCGTTCTGTAACCGACAGCGCCGTTTTCGGTGACGCTGACGTTGTAATCTTCGTTCAGCGTGTTAGTCATTGCGGTTGTAAAATCCATTTTGTTTTCCTCCTTGTTTTGATTCCACAGAGCGCTTTAGAATTCTTAATTATCAGTTAAGTTCTTGGAAAGTTGCTGTACGCGCCCTTTGGAGGGATGCGGGACACAAAGGTATTTTGATTAAAAGTCAAAGCCTGTAAGTTTGCTGTGAGTGTCCCTGTGGTGCGGCGGGCTGGAGTCGAACCAGCCTATGTCCTCTTGAATGTTTCAAAGTTGCTGTCAGTGAACTTGTCAGCTCGCATTTTCATGTGGGGATGCATTGCCGCTCTGCCACCGCCGTATATTGTTGGTGCGACTGGAGAGGGTCGAACTCTCACGGGAATCTCCCAGCGGAACTTAAATCCGCTGCGTCTGCCAATTCCGCCACAATCGCATTTGGTGTTGCCGCTGGGGATCGAACCCAGAGAAAAGCGTGTTTGAGACGCTCGCGTATGCCAATTCCGCCACGGCAACATATGGAGCAGGTAATGGTAATCGAAACCACATCTTCAGATTGGAAATCTGACATCTTAACCGTTAGACGATACCTGCATATCTCCCGCGGTGACGAGTCGCGGGAGGTTCGCTTGCCGTGCCAAGCGGTGTGTGTGAGTGGAGTTTGCTCACGGACATAAAATTTCCTCTGCACGGTGAGGATTGGTCGAGGTGACAGGATTTGAACCTGCGGCATCTTGCTCCCAAAGCAAGCGCTCTACCAAGCTGAGCCACACCTCGTTGTTGCTCGTCTTTTCCGAGCTGTCAGACGAAAGAACTGATGATTCAGAACTGCGTAGGCTGTCAACCCACGGCTCAGTCGCCTTTTTCTCTTTTACTTCTCGGTGACTTAGAAGAAGGTGCCCGGAGGCCGGACTCGAACCGACGACCTCGAGATTACAAATCTAAAAGAAATTTGCTGTCAGCGAACTTATCAGCTCACATATTACGCGCTCTATCCGATTGAGCTACACCGGGCATATTCATTTGGCGGATTTTTGAGGAGCCGCGGAGTCGAACCGCGAGAAACTTTTTTGCAGAAAGTTTTTTGTATATATTTGCTGTTCGTGCGCCCGCCCGTCGCACCATAACTCTGTCACCGGACGCTCATCATATATCGCCGGTCTTTCCCGGCTGTCAGCGGTCTTTCCCGCCGTCGCCACGCTGTCATCGTCTTTTGCCTACATATACTACTATACAAAAAATCGATTTTTGGGACGCGAAATCTGAAAATTTTTCAAAAAAATTTTTTACTTGGTATCTGTTACCACAGTGCCGCCCTGAACGGTAACCCAACCATGCTTCTCGCGGGCTTCCATTTCCATTTTCTTGAGCAGCTTATCGGTCAGAGAAGCAGAAATCGTCGAGTTTGCCTTTGCTTCTGCCTCTGCTGCAATCTGCTTGGCCTGCGCGTCAGCCTGTGCTTCCAGAATCTTCGTCTGGTTCTGTACCTTGATGGTTTCCTGCTCCGCTTCGGCCTGCTGCTTCTTCTGCATCGCCGTCACGCGGTCATTGATCGTCTGCTGCAGCTGCTCATCGGGATGTACGTCGATGATAGAGGCGTCGATCACATCGATACCAAACTCGTCACCGAGCTTCTCGGAAAGAGCCTCCGTCAGCTGGGTGTTGATCTTCGCACGGTCACCGGAATAGATATCCATCATGGTGTAATCGGTCGTGACCTCGGAAATCTTAGATTTCAGAATCGTGCGGACACGGTTGTTCACGATATCTTCGCCGTCCATACCGCGGAACTTCTTATAGGTGTCAACAACCTCGTCCTGTTTAAATCGGTAGGACATCTGGAAGCTGATATTGATGTTGGCATTGTCCGCCGTTGCTACGTTAAAGGAATCGTCGCCCTCACTGCCGTCGCGGGAATCCTTGGTCAGAACGAGCTGCTCATTGCCGACGGTGAACCTCTTTACCTTCTTGGTCGGACTTACGACATGGAAGCCCTGCGTGAGAACCTCGTCCTGTACGCCGCCGTTCATGCTGTAAACAACACCGACGTAGCCGGTCGGGATTCGTTCCGTACACGCGAAAGCTCCGATACCGCCGAACACCAAAGCGGCCGCCAGAACAACGCCGCCTACTGCACCCTTACTCATGTTTGTTTTCTCCTTCGTTTTTGTTATTTTCGTCCTCATCGGACATTTCCTTTATCGCATCGCCGAAGATGCTTGTCAGGACACTGCCGAGCTTCTTAAACATAAAAGCGCAGCAGGCCCAGATAAACACCCCGACGATGATACAAAGCGCGTAGAATACTGGATTCAAGTTTGTTTCTCCTTCTGATATTTCCGCATGACATTAGAATGGGCAGGATTTAAGCTCATTCATCCTGTTCCTCCTCTCCGAGATCTTTTCTTATCGCCCTTACCGCCGCCTCCCACTGTTTCATAGTCAGCAGTTCCGCTTTATCTTCCTTCACGCTGATGCGGCACTTTTCTTTTTCCGCAATGCCTTTCAGCAGCCGGTTTACTTCCCTCTGCACCATGTCGCTCTCTCCGATTAAGCATTTCGGTTCCGGCTGCATTTTCGGATTGATGTAACGCATCAGCCTGTAATGCACGCGCAGCACATAATCACATATGCCATAAAACAGCTTCATGGTCTCCGCGTCCTCTTCCGGTACACCGTAGCAGTAAGCGTACTTGCACGCGATTTTGATTGCGTCTGCCGTTGTCAGCCCTTCGCGCATGCTGATCCCGCACACTTCTTCATTCATTCGTTTTTCTCCCTTCGTATCGCCTCGTTGATAGCAGCGTCTGTTACTTCGTTGCCGTGGAAGCCTCCGTAGTAGTAGATTTTTTCGAGTTCCTCGGTTGTGGTGGCTGGGTCGATGAGACGGATGGCTTGGTCAAGGGTCATTAGTTGTCCTCCGTCAAATAAACATTTCAGTCTGTAAGTCGTTTCTTCCGCTCAGTCGCTCGTTCGATGATCTTTAACAGCGCATCTGTGAAAGTGTTCAAATTGCAGTTGTCGCATTCTCCTTTGGTGCACATACAACATGCATCAACGTATGTGGTTTCAAGGCTTTGAACGTCTTCAAGCAGAGCATCTAAAAGATCTTTGTAGATTCTCTCCTGTGAAGCTGGCACAACATCAGAAACATTTTGGCATTGTTCCAAACACTTCAAAGCCTTACGAATACCTCCACGCATCGCCATACCATGTGTATACGGTTTTTCGCGCATAAGTTCATACGATGCAGCAGGAACAGTCAGTGGAATGCTATCTCTGACTTCTAGTAACTTGTTCTTATATTCCTCGTAGTTAATCAGTTTCATGATCCACGCTCTCCGCCCATCTTCGCGCCACACCACGGGCAGATGGGGTAAATCTTTTTGTCTCTCCATCTATACTCTTGATGCATTACCTCATTACCACAAACAGAACAATCATAACAAAAATTGCTATTCCTCCAGTGCGGACGCACCCACTCGCCATGCACCACCGGCACAACATCGGCGGCAGGCGTTTTCAGAATAGCTTCAACGCAATCATCATATCCGCGCCGGTACATAGGCGAAGCGTTGTATGATTCCATTGCTTTGAGTTGTTCAAGCAGTGCTTCACGAGCAATATATTCCATTTCGTCATATTCACCCTTCTTTTGGTATAAATTCAAACCGCAATCCTTTACACGTCATATTCTTACTAATCAGGTTATATGATAATGTGCCCTGACTAACAGAAATCGCCTTTGCCGCTTCAGTAATGCTTTCATATTCAATGCCCGAATCAATACACCTAATACGTTTTTTGCAGGCATCATTAGCTGCTTCTGTATTGGGATTCCGATTTATTTTTCCAAGCACTTCTCGGCAGTGTCTTTTATTTTCTGCCCCAGTTACCCACTCCAGATTTTCAACGCAGTTGTTTGATTTGTCGCCGTCTTTATGGTTCACTTCTGGTTTTTGGTTTGGATTTTGAATGAATGCCTCCGCAACAAGCCTGTGAACAAGAAAATTTTTGGCGTATCCGTTCAGCCATAAACGTACTCGGTAATATCCTCCGCTCGAAAGAACCGGTTTCAAAATATAGCCATTTCTGTCATTGCGAACATCCCCGTCGTTTGACACACTATACGGAAATCCTTCTATTTTCCTATATTCGCTCATTTCGTTCCTCCCATTCCTCACAAAAGATCATCGGCATCCGAAAATCCGCCTGGTTCTTGCTATCCCCATTGCAGCACACTTCTTCGTAGTGCCAGCGGCAGGTTTTCTTTTATTGGCCAAATCTCCGTTTCGTCATCCCCATTGCTCCGCCATTGCTCGTGCAATGCCCGGAAACGTCTTACTTCTCGTTTTCGCCCGATCTCTGTTCTGATCCATTACCCAACAGGAGCGGCGGACTGTGCCATTCTTCATATGAAGCACTCTGCTTTTCTCCGGTTCTACCGCTTCTACAGGCACTAACGGTTCCACGCCCTTTTCCCACAAACACGTTTTTTTCGTATATGGGTGATCTGCGCCGTAGAACTGATGTGGATTGATAATCTGCGTGTATTCCGGTAGGCAGAAAATGCTTGACGGTACAGGATTCTCAATTACGATGCGCGGTATATCTGCCCACCAGAAGCGCATAAACAAATCACGCGCCATGATACCGAGCTTTACTCGCTCCGGCTGCAACTGATGGTCTTTCCACAAATGCCGCGCACCTGCGTTTGTTAAGTAAGTGCAGGGCGGATGAGCAATCAGCAAATCCCAACGGTCAATGTAATGGGTTACACCATCCATTGTGGTAATGCCCCCCCAGAAAGAAGTGCAGAAGCATCTCCGCAAACGTGCCATTCTGGATGGCCTCCGGACGGCTCCTGCATATCGCAGGAGTATGCCTCGTGACCGCGCTCGCGGAAAGCCTTACACACCGTCTGGGATTCCTCACAGGCTACTAAGACTTTCATTTCGTAATTCCTTCCTTAGATTAAACTTGACTTTTGTTGTACAATTCCTTTGCTCTTGCCTGAACCATATCCCAGATTTTACAGTCTTGGATGTTTGTGTTCAGGTATTTTTCTATCCGCTCAGGTTCCAGTTCGTGCTGGTGAGCAGCCATAAATGTTCCATGAATACGGCCGGTCGGTTTATTACAGTAACTCCATTCGTCGAATTTTCCGCTGTAACGAAAATCCAAGATATTCAGCGTGTCACCGACGATTGAAATCGTTACCTTTGGGCTTAGACTGAAGCTGGCACACAGGATACGGTTTTCAAAGGTTTCTGCATTGCCGTATCGGAATGTCCACTTCTGCGATTGCCCGCCGCCGACCATATCATGACCCTTGCAGTTCGGTTCGTTTCCATTCCACATATTCTGGGTGAAATTCGGAAACGATGGGAAAATCTCGCCGCTCATACACCGTAACCCCAAACGTAGAGGAACATCGGAATGAGCATTACTGCACCGAAGAGCATCCCTGCGGCGATATCGCCCAGTCGGTTTAACGTTTGTCTCCTCATAATCAACCTCCGAATCTGTTATTGCGGAACTCAATGCTGAACTCGAGCTGCTTGACCTGCTGTTCAAGCTGATTCCATTCCATTAGGCAAGGAGCCTCGCGATTTTAATCGTGGGAGGACTTGCCCATTCACATCCTTTCTCTTAAATAATTTTTAGTGGTTTCCAACAACCGCAACTTTTTATATGATGCACCAGTGGTAACAACCGTGCCGTCTAACTTTTTCAAGGCAAAATATCCTGTCGCACGTCGTCCGGAGATAAAGCATTCCTGTCTGTTATACAGAACCTTGTCCCAAAGGCGGAAGCCTTTTACAATGTATGGAGCTTGATTATTCTTACGAATACCGCCTTTAAGGATCGTTGCCTTGTGAATCTGCCGATTGTGATGCCTTACGGCTTTCGACCGATAACAATTTTCGCAAGGTGCTGCTTTCGGATGTTTTGCAATGCACAATGCATCATTCATGTGGCTTTTAAGAAGATTATTCTTCTCACGAAGCATCTTAGTAACGTAGCCATACGTTTGTTGCACCGGGATTGATAACTCTTCACGCAGCCGAGCAAGCAGGGTCTTTCGCATGATACCCATGAACGCAGCATCTCGAAGCGGCTTGCCGCGTTTCTTCTTACCAAGAGCTTTCTTACCTTCATGGATAGCCTTATGACAGATCGGACACAAAGTAATCAGATTATTTGGTGCATTACCTCCTACCTTTCGACTCTCCAAATGATGTACATGCAGCTTAACCTGCTTTGTCTTTGTTGCATGTGCTCCACAGCACTGGCAAGTATAGTTATCACGCTTCAATACATACTGACGAACATTGTATTCGTCGTACATTTCACCAAGCTGATAATCTGTACCCACCGGCAGAGGTTTCCCTGCAATCATTGCTTTCAGGCGCTGCGTGTCGAACTCTGCCGTTTCCACTCGAACAAGCGAGATAGGCATAATCTGACACACATGCTTAATAACAGTGATATGCTCCTGAATTTTAACCTCTACGGATGGAGCTAACCAACCCTTGTGTTTGCTATGTACGCGATTATTAAATCTCGGTGCACGGTGGCGAGTCTTTCGATTGCGTCTTGCACGACGGAATTCTCTGCGTGTAGAAAGTAAATCCACTACATCATTGCGAGGCGCAAACTCCTCGCGATAGATTTCATGAGTTTCAGTCGATACAGAAAGACCAATGTGTTTACTTCCTGCGTCAACGCCGAGGGTGATCGGTTGTTTGTATCCTGCACTGCCGTGCAGGAGCTTGATGGTAAACGGCGTGCGCTTCACTACACACGCTTTCTTATTGTTCAACAATGTACGAGCCTTGCGTGATGAGCATGGCATCAAAGGCTCGCCATGCTTGTTGATAACGTATACATACATGATGTCACGCTCCTTTCCTAATAAATTAACAACTAAAAAGAAGCTGTTCTCCTCTAAAGAGGAGTCGAAATCCTTACCCAAAGTTGCAAGCGGTTTACTCAGCCACACCTGTCGGCCTTACCTCAGCTTTATGTGATGTGTTGTCTTAGAGCGCACAGTTAGGATTAACGCTATGCGGTAACTATCTATTCGCGAGCAACGGGGCACCTCTTACGGTGCATAGGGTAGTCAATGCACTCTTTCGAGCATAGCTAAAATCTGAGCTCGTTTGCGCAAGCCCGTGACTTTAGTCATGGGTCATTGACTCCTCTTCGTAGCGAACCATTCTCAGCTTGATTGGCTGCGGCTGACGAGAGGCTTCCTCACAGAGCCCCATAAACTGCATCATCAGAAATTCTTTCGGTGCGGCTGTCTGCTGACGGCTGACCAACGCATTCCCGATGTACTGCTCAATGATGACGCTGTAGGTTTCTCCGAGATCAAAAAACATGGGTTAATCCTCGGCAGGACGGTTCAGCCAATCGACGCAATCAGCAACCAAATCCTTTCTTTCTGCGGTGGCGTAAGCGAAAATGTGATCAACAGCATCGCTGCACTCGTTTGTTAAGAACTCTGCCATCTCCCGAGCCGTCATCCTGCGGATACGGTCGATGTTGCGCTCCGGCAGGCTACGGATGACTTTGATTTCATCCCAGCCCTCATCGATTCTCGGCTCACACAGCTCCAGATTCATGCGCTTGATGACTTCTTCCGGAACCGGCGTGCCGCGGTCGGTATTCTGGGACAGCGCCTGTTCCAATGGGATTGCAAAATAAATGCAAACCTTGTCACCGGCCAATCTCTTAATCTCATTCAGAAGATCGGCGCGGCGTGTATGACGCAGATTCGTTGCATCGTAAACAACATCGTTGCCGGCGGAGAGTGCTTCCTTTACGCGCTCATGCAGGATAGTGAAAACCTGTTTGCGCATCTTCTTGTCACCGCCGTCGGCTCCGATCTCAGCGCGGATATCGTCACTGGAGAGCACGGTTGCATCCGGAATCTGGCGGGCGTAGGTGCTTTTGCCGGAACCCGGCACTCCGACCATCATGTAGAACGTGGGTTTAGTCTGCATTGCGAATATCCTCCTCGTAGCGTTCATTGAGTGTTTTTACTGCGGAAATCAGCTCGTTGATCTTAGCGACTACCTCGATTGGGAACATTTCTGTACTCGGAACAAGCATTCTTTCGAGCTTTTTAATGTCAATGCCGTAGAAGAGATACGGTTTGTTTTCCTTCTTGTGTTCCGCCGCCGACTCCGGACTGATGATCTTCTCCAGTTCTCTGCACAGCTCGTTGGCTTTCCATGTGTTTGTTCGACCTCTTCGCAGAGTTTTTACACCGCCTTCTGCCGTAAACACAAGATGAGGGACATCCTTCATGTGTCTTGCGTAGACATTCGGTTCATCCATGTATCCGTAGATTTCTCCGTCGCGAATAAGCACTACCTGCCAGTTCGGATTATTCTCTTCCATTCTTTATCGCTCCTTTAGCTGTTCGTTGATTTTGTTGACTGCTTTGACCAATTCGTCTACCTTCTGCGCGAGCATACGATCGGCTGCACCGAGAAAAACTCCGGCGAAGTTGATTGGTTTGATTGTGTCCTTTTCGTCTTCCCTCAGTTTTCTGTTACCTACCCGAGCGAAATAATTAGAAAGAGAATCTCCTTCGTACACAAGTATCGATCTAAGGGACCCTTTATCCTTTTCTGGTTCCGTTATGCTCACTTCGATTGTTTGACGTTCCAATCTTACAAGACCAGCATAATCGCTGCTGTCATAAAACCTGACAATATAACCAATGCTGCCATCGGCTAATTCGACATATTCGCCTACATGAAAGTCCACTTTAGTTAGCCCCCTTTGTTTTCTCGCCAATGACAGCATCGGTATACGCAAAACCTTTGATTCTCACTTCGCATGGATAGCACCGAACCTTCGTTTTACTGTCCAGAGAAATCACATCGTTGCCAGTTTGCGGCCGTTCTTCATCGAAACACACGCTAATATCGCCATCAAATATCTGTGCAAGCGGCTCCTCTCCTACATAAATGAAAACCGGATCATTGTTTTCGTTGATGATGCCAAATTCAGATTTCAAGATTCTTTCTCCTCTCGAAGTGTCGGGTCAACCAGTGAACAGGTTACATCCACGTTGAGCGTCTTTACTTCTCTGGTGCGATATTTTTCACCAAGACCAAAGACTTCGCTTTTCAGTGTTTTATCAGCGAACCGAACCAATCCAATGCGGCCATTGGGTTCAATCATAACGTACCAGTCGTAATACTCATCCGAGCGTACCTTTTTGTAATAGCGGATGATTCGTTTTGATTGCTTATCTTCTATTACGAACGCTTCATATGCCGAGATATACGGCGATTCAGTTCTTGCTACAGGGGCTTCTGTTATTTCAATCATAATTACACCTCAAATTACACTTACTGCGGTTGCCGCCAGCAGGAATAAGACCAGAATGGCGGCAGCCAGATATACGCTTTTACTCATGGGATCAGCCCTTCCAAATCATTGGGGAACCATCATCGTTGACAAGAAGTGTGAGCGTTCCGCGATTGTACATACCGTTAGATTGCGTATACATCACACGGTTTGCAGCGTTATACACGATGTCATAGTAGGGATAGGAGGCGATTGTTACAAAATGTGCCTGCAAACTGGTTGGATTCTCAATCGGCTGTGAACCGCATGCGGTCAGTCCGAGCGCCATCATTGCAGCGATCAAGACTCCGAGAAAATATTTCCCTTTCAAGATTGTTTTGACCTCACTTTACGAGATAAACCTTGTGATACTGAACGCCGAGATTGCTCGCTTCGGATTTGCTACCGACTGCAATATCCAAGATCGAACCCTTGATAGCCGACCCTGTGTCAGCGCAGTAGAAGATGCCATCGTAGCCTTCAATGCGAATCTTGGAACCGAGAGGAATCACTCGCGGGTCAACTGCAACCGTGTACCACGGCGTTACCGGCGTACCGAGAGCGGTGATATTGCCGCCTTCATCAGCTGCTCCTGTGTAGTAGGTGCACTTAAAGGTTCCCAAAAGCTGACCCTTGGAATTTTCCTCGGCCTTTTTCTTTTCCTCGGCAACCGCCGCGTTGTACTGCGCGGTCAGGTCGATGACGGTTTCGTTGTGTTCATTCCACATCTGCTTGGCGTACCAGATGGTGTAATGATGCTCTTCTGCGCCGAGTGCGCGGGCATTTTCTGCGAGCTGGTGTGCTGCGTTGCGCTGCTGGAGCGCTTTATCAAGATCCTTCTTGATATCTGCGGAGCTTACTGCTCCGGCGCTTACGGTAAGTACAGTGGTTAGACAGGCGGCTGCGGCCGCCGCTCGTCGAAGTGCGTGCTTGTTCATATTCAGTCTCCTTTGTTCTTCAGTTGGTCGATTACGTCTTCTACGATACGGTCATAGCCGACCATATCTCCGGTTGTGTATTGGAATTCGATGCCGTTTTGGTTCAAGGTTTTCAGGATGAGCTCGGCGACACCATCAGCTTCAGCCTCTGTTTGGTTGCGTCCTGCCGGGTTGTATTCCTTCACTCGAGCCAGAAAGTAATTGAGATTGTTGTAGGTGTTCCAAATGTTCAGCGTGTACTGTTTGTACGCCTCTCCGTAACATGGGTCATTTTTATTAAGATAAACCAGTCCGAGAAGCAATGGAGAATCTGTGATAACGACATCTACCTGATCAGCACAGCGCCGTAGTCTGTAATGCTGTTTTGCTGTGATGTAGTCCTGTGCGGCGAGAGCGGCTTCGTTTTTCTCCCAAGTTTTGTCTTTCGCAAACTCGGTTACCAGTTCAGCGTTATACCCCAGCATTTTCAATCTTGCGAAAACATACGCCGCACCGGTAGATTTACCGCTTCCGGGGCCGCCGAACAAATTTACGACAAGGGTTGGCATTTTAATCACCTCACATTTTGTCGAGCTCGTTATAAAGCTCGGTTCTTGGGTTGTATGGTACATATTCATAAGTCATTGCTGACTTAATGGCTTGGATTTGTGCCTTTGCTTTGGCTCGTTCCTGCACAAGTTCGGCCAGCTTCTTATAAATTTTGTAGCCGCGGTGCGCAGGAAGTTTCGGGTTGTTGCCGGCAAAGTGATACAGGTCAAGCATCTGCAATTCGCAGTCTTTCACTTTGATAGAAAGGTCGTCGATAACCTTTTGCAGGATATCGCTCTGGGAAACTGCTGCGTTTACCGTCGGTACAAGCTGCTGTCTGACTTTCTCATCCACTGGCTCGATACGACAGTTTTTGAATTCACCGCGGGCATTTACTCGGAGAAAATTCTTTGCCGCCGTGTGCGTGAATGCTTTTGCTTTAGCCGGATCGAACACAAATGTCGGTCTTGCTTTACTGTCAATAGCGACATATCGCTTTTTCTTTGAGTGATATAGGACATATTCTTTTTCTAACACTATTTCACCGGCTTTCTTTTTCTTCTGATGGAGAAGGTGAGACTTGAACTCACTCCTTTGGGGTTAGAAACGCAATGTGCTGACCGTTACACCACTCCCCCATTTTGCTGCTCTCGACCGGAGTTGAACCGGTATCTCCCTGCTCTGCTTTGAGCTACGAGAGCAGATCACCCGCTGACGGGGCGGGCAACCCGTTTATGAAATTGTTGACGTCTGGGCAACGTCGTGCCCCGCGCGGCTTGGAAACCTTGGTTGGGAGTTCCTCCAATTTGAATTATTTTCGTCCTGCGCGGCGGACGTGGTCACCCATCCGAGGTTTGAACTCGGAACTTTCGCCTTAAAAGGGCGCTACTCTACCATTTGAGTTAATGGGTGGTTTGGAGGCGTTGCCGCCTCCCAGCATTGAAAGGAGTTACCGACTTGCGTCGGTGGTGGGTCCTGCGGGGCTCGAACCCGCAATCTTTCGGTTATGAGCCGAATGCACTAACCAATTGCGCTAAAGACCCGTGTTGCGGCGCATTCCACGCCGCCGTCCGTCTTTCCGGATTGTCGGCGAGTTAAACAATGACCCCTTTCTGGGTGGAGCGCCTGACGGGGATCGAACCCGCACTCTCAGCTTGGGAAGCTGATTTGCTGCCATTACAACACAAGCGCATATTTTGCGGGGCTTTCGCCCCGCGAGGTTATGCCGCGGACGAATCATCGATAAAGTCGTGCCACATTCTCAGAGCCTTTACCAGTCGGCGGTCAACCGACCGCTTTGTGATTCCGAGGATTTGACCAATTTCTTCAGAGCGATAGCCGACTTTTCGGTAATCGACCACGACCTTCAGATCACTGGGAAGCCGAGCGAGGAAGTCCAACAGGTCAATGCAGAGGACGTCATCCGGCGAATTCATCGGGCGGCGATTTCTATCGGAACATTTGATCGCGTTATCCGCAGCTTTATTGTGCTTATTGATGGTTCTGGTGTAGGGAACCATCTCCGCCATGATGCAGGAAATTGCATAATGGGAAAATGTACAATCCTTATTCTGGTCGTATGTCACGGCCGCTCGCCACAATCCGCATTTTGTTGCCTGTTCCACATCCTCGTTGTAGAGCAGGGTCGGGTAATATTTGCGGATAACGAAATATCTGATCTTGTCATGCTGCTCAAACAAGAGCAGCGCTTTTTGATATTGGCTTTCATCAATCATCAGCAATCCCTCCGATTCTGGTTTTCTCGCAAGGGACTTGTACTCATTCTTCCTTTTGTGCTGCTATGCAATACTCATTCTTCCTTTTGGTGCCTGTCGGTCATGTGTTTTCCCTTACACTATCTACTATACAAAAAACGCGATTTTGGGACGCGGATTTTGAAAGTTTTTTCGGTTTGTATGATTGCACAACAAAAGGACGGCTAATGTTAGCCGTCCTTATCTATATTGCACATATTATTTTAGTTTTTGAAGCCTGTTAAACTCTTGAATCAGCGATAAAAAACGATTTTCATTGGTGACGATTCCGCTCCAATTTCGGCATTGCTCAAAGAACCATGCTTTTTTGCTAAGCTCTCCTATAATCTCACCGGACATTTCCTCATACTGCTCTATTTTGAGGAACAGATAAGACTTCGCCAGAAATTGCGGCACGAGAGAATGCGGCGCTTCAAACTTCTGATAGCGATCCAGTCGGTAAACAAGATTTTGAATGGCCGCTGCGGTGACTGGTCGGGAAGAATTGAGTTGAATTAACCGCCCTTTCTCCAGAGGAACAAATCGGAAAATGAATGGCTCCACCTCTTTAATCACGCGAGATTTTGTTTTTACCTGCATTCTGTCCTCGTCCATATCGTCCGTCGTTAATTCCGCGATTTCATCAGCGGACAAACCCAAAGCGAACATAGCCAAGGCGAGAGCCTTTTTATTATTCCGGCCGGAACGGAATGGGATTGAGGCGAGCACGTTGCTCATCTCTTCAAATGAATCAAAGAACTGTTCTGACCATGCTCCAGCCGGTTGGCCGACTGTTTCATCAATTGTATTCAGCGTGCTTGGAACGTTGTGCTCCTGAAGAAACTCCGCATACTTTCGCACGTCATACCGCACGTTACTCGCAGTTTCCGGTCTATCCCAGACGGAGTTTTTCAGAAGCTGATTCCACTCCGTTCCAGAAAACTCTTCAACCGATTTGCCGGTTGCAAACTCTATCGGTTTAGATCGGTCAAATATTCTTTTGATTTTGATGCAGTCTTCGCGCTCTAACGACTGCATATACGCAACTCTCAATGGCTTGTAATCGTTTTTACCGTCCATACTGCAATTCCTCGCATTCATACTGATACGGCTATTATAACACAAATACGAGGAATTTAACAAGGCTATCAGTAGTCTTCGTCTTCTCCGACGCCAACCGTGAAATAATACGGAGACTGTCCTGCTACACGAAGACTGAGAAAGAAAATGTCCGGCTCGGTTTCTTTTGCAACCGCCCAGAGCAGGTCACCTTCGATGAAGACCTGGCCTGTCATCACGGCTGCTAAGTACACACCGTTTTCCAGTGGCTCGACCGAATCGCAAATCATTTCGATTGCGGCTGTATCGTTTTTATGATGGGAAAGTTCCATCTCGAGGCTGATGAAGTTCCCTTCTTGGAGAAAATGATTCAAACTTCTCCAGTCATCAAAGAAAATTGTGGTCATGACTGCTCCTCCATTTTATCGAACAAGTGTTCGTATTTTTCGATATGTTTATAATACCATTTTTACCTTGTCTATGCAATGGTAAGTTTTTCATGCAAAAGAAAGAAGTCCCAATATAGGGACTTCTCACTTCTGCTTCTTTTTTTTTACTTTCGCCTTTCTGCTGCTTCTCTGGCCAGACGTTCTGCCCGGTGAGCGGCGCGGCGCTGACGGATTTCATCGTCAAGTTTTTTACGCTCATCGCTGTTCAAGTAGGCTTCCTGCTTTCGCGCAGCCTCCTCTTCCTTGCGTTTCTTCTCCTTGTCTTCTTTTACGCGAGGATCGATGGATTCATCAATGGGGTTATAAGGTTCAATGTCGTATTCCGGATAATGCCAGCCTCTGCCTGTCACATCATCACGGTGATAGGCACGATGCACTAACCTGTAATTAAATTCAATTCCGAGCTGCTCGCACTTCCACTCGAAATATTCAATCTGCAATCCGTGGATACTGGTATTCCAATACCCTGCGAGGCGCTTCCAGTTTGTTTTGAATCCTTTATTAGCGATACGATATCTGGGCCAATCTTCGTCTGGATATTCAATGGCTTTCGCTCTGATGTCCAGATATTTCTCGAACAAAGCCATACTCTCCGGCGTGGCCTGATCTGGTCTGTTAGCCTGTTCAGCCCGCTGGCGTGCATCTGCTGTAAACAAAGCACCCAAGCCAAGAATCAATTTGAAACCGGGTAACATAATATCCCTCCTTAATTATTCATACACTGGACAATAGCGCTGATAATGATAAGAACAATCATCCAAGTCCAGACTGCCCAAGGGCCGCCGAAAAAGGCAACCAGAATCTTTTCAGAAAGCGGCATTTTCACCTGTGCGCTGCAGAATCTGTGTCCAATCATAAAAGCGATAATATCACAGGCGTTATCACATTCCTCTTTTGTGATAACGCCTGCATCACGCAGAGCTTGAAAATCTTTCATACTGCAATGCTCCCAGTTGACTTCTGGGGCATCCTCGAACAACAGTTCAAATGCTCTATGATAATCAAACTCATCGCCAAGGTCGATGCTGTTACGACCCTCTTCCGTTAAGTAATACCAACGCTCCTCTGCTGAACCTCTCTTCGGTGCTTTCTTATTCATAATCTTTAAGACCTTCTTTCGTAAGATAATAGCGGCGCTCTTCCTCAGAACCGCGCTCGGGTACTCGCATTTTTGCCATTACGCTCACTTCTCCTTGTTCTCTGTAATGTCTTTGATATCGTCCAGTGTGAAGCCGTAGTTGAGGTTCTCGTACAGCTTGTTTCGCTTTTCTTCTTCCAAACCGATGTAGCGCAGAGTTACTCTACTGTTTGTATGTCCAAACATTTCTTGCAGATAGGCCAGAATTTCCGGCGACTGCTGGTTGTCCATGAACAGATGGTAACCGAACGTCTTTCTCATGCTGTGCGTGCCGAGCTTGTACGGCAGGTTCAAATCCTTGCCAGCATTGCGGAGTATTCTAGCAAACGAACTGCGCTCAATGCTCTGATTCTCCCCCTTCTGTGAGATAAACAGCGGCGTTTCATCCGTATGATTTGGAATCGAAGCCACTAATTCACGGTAGCACTGCATTGCAAAATTGTTAAGCACCACCGTCCTGTATTTTCCGGTTTTCCTTTCTTTTAAGCGATACACACCGCTCTCCGGAATATCCCCAATCTTGATTGCACAAAAATCCTTGCCGCGAAGACCAATATTGCAGCCAATGATAAACATTGCTGCGTTGCGGAGCTGACCTTTGTCGTAGAAATACCGCGCAATCTTGAGGATGTCCTCTTTGTTGCGGATGGGATCGACCGTGCCGTTCGCGCCTACCGTTGTACGGCGTTTGACCGAGGCTTCTGCTTTTGCGGCTTTCTTCTGCGCCTGCTCTGCCTTCTGGCGGCGTTCCATTTCGTCAGCCAGAGCGGAAATCAGAAAATTGTAATCGATGTTGGTATACTTGGCCAATTTCGTGGCAAGGAGATTGTAGTCAATCGCTGCATACCTCGTCATGTTCTGCAACGGCTCTACGTTCTCGTCCTGATAAAGTTTAATTACTTCCGCTGCCATATTGTGTAATCTCCTTTCATTTTAGCACATCTGCACAAAAATGCAACATATGATTTCAATTAGTTGTCAATTGCGCTCTGAATGCTCTCGACGCTTTCGTTCAGACTCTCCGATGCGGAATCGAGAAAATCGATGATCTCGGAAAGAGCTTCGCCCTTCTCGCTGTCCTGCAGATTCTCCGGCATGTTATCGAACTTCTCTTCCTCACCGTCCTTGATCTCATCCAGCTCCTCGTGGATGGTCTCGATACGGCTGATCAGGTCGCTGAGCTGCTTGCGGTTCATCTTGTTCATGTGTCATTCTCCTTATGCGGTTCTGTTATTCTTGCATGCATCATACAATGCTGTCAGTAAGTAATCTCGTTCCTCTGCTGCAGGACATGTTCTTGCTGTGAAATTATTCAGTGCCGACTGGATTTGCTCTACGCTGATGTTAGCCAAATGCTGGCTGAGAGCGTAGCCGCTTGTCAGCGTGTTATCAACACGGACGTGCTGGCTTGGTGTCGCTACAAGTTCATAGAGCAGGCTGCTCGTTTGCTTGACCACCGCCTCATCAAAATCATGACAGAGAATTTCTTTTGCCCTCTGGTTCATGACGCCGCTGACCAGAGCCGGGACTTTCGTTTCTCTCTCTGTCCTTTCAGTTTCAGTCTGATTATTATTAGTCTGATTATACTTAGTCTGATTAGGGTTCGATTTCCAAACTTCTGGGGTTTGAAAATCAAACTTCTTGGGTTTGATAATCGAACTGGTATCAGAATCGAACTGGTCTGAACCGGTTTCAGAACCGAACCGGTCTGTGGATAAAGTGGTTTCAGAACCGAACTGGTCTGTGGATAAAGTGGTTTGATTTCCGACCGGTTTGATTTCCGAACTGGTATCAGAATCGAACTGGTCTGTGGATGAGCTTGTGGATAAAGTGGTTCGGTTTTCGAACTGGTCGAGCAATGCCGGGTCGAGAACATAGATGCGATTCGGCTTGCCGAGCCCTTGTTTTGCTCTGCGAATGAGACCCCAATCTTCGAGCGTATCCATCAGCTTGACCGCTTTTGCCTTTGCACAGCCAACGCTTTCCATCACCGAGTCAATTGAAAAGTAGACATACGGCGTGCCGTTTTCATCTCGCCATTTATTCGCGATAGAGAGGTTGAACCGGTCTACGATTAAGGCGTATAGAAGTTTTGCATCTGCGGAAAGTGATTTGAAACAGGGCAGCTTGACCAGCGCTGCCGGAAAGCGAATGAACGGAAAGTCGCTCACTCGATTGGTATTTTCTTTCATTTTTCTTTGTCCTCCGAGTTTTTTCCCTATACTATCTACTATACGTCTGACCCGAAAAAAGGACGCGGAAACCTGTTAATAATTTGTGAACAATTTATTTGGCAAATAACCACGGCTTTTCACTTCTAACCTGCTGATATGAGTAACTATTTACGCTCTTTAAGCCGAGAGAAACCGCCAGTCCGCAATTGACCGCTTCCATTTCATCGTAGCTGCAGCAGCCGATTCGTTCCATCAGGCGGCTTACATCGACCGTCACAACCTGCTCACAGAGAGCAATGGACGGAACATAACCGCGAACTCGAATGTGGGTCGGAAGCGGACGATGCTTCTGCGAAGTGGTCAGATACACGATCTCAACCACACCGGAAGCACGATTGTTGGCATCATTGGAAACAATGATGGCCGGTCGGGTTTTCTTCTGCTCGAAGCCTACTGCGTTGTCGTCGTTCTTGATGTAAAAAATGTCGCCGCGGCGAATGTCTCTGTCGTTCATATTTATTTTCCTCCTTAACGATATACATTACTGCTGATGATGCGGATGCGGTATTTCCGTTTGTGATAATCCTCCATGGTAACAAGAATCTCGCCACCATAAAGGCTTGCAGAACCGACATAACCGGATTCCTGCTTGAAGTTTTTCAGCTGCTGGTCGATGAATTCGCTCCGCTTTTCTGCCGTTGGGAACAGATAAGTGGAGTTATCGCCGTCATTGTAGAGCATGGTGACGGCGTAGCTGGGATAGCGTTCCACATCTTCGAGAAATTCTTCTCTGGTGCGGCCGTCGATCATGTCTTTGCCGCAGTTTGGGCACTGCGTAAAAATATCATCTCCGATTTCCTCTGCATAGGACGGTGCCACAGACGGTTCAAACCAGCCGCCGCAGGAAATACAGTTGACAATGTCACCGTTGTCCCACATCGATTCAAAGCAGGAATCGCAGACGATTCGCTCGGTCTTTGTTCCGTCGTTGACGGTGCGCGGCTCGGGGAGCTCGCAGTCATCAAGCGTGAATGGATTGCCGCATTCGGTGCATTTGAAAATCTTTTTCATGTCGTTTCCTCCAATCGGTCGGATTTGTTGTTCTCATTCGGTCGTTTTAATGTTCGTTGAACACAACCTGCTCGCCGCGCTTCAGCGTCCAACAGCCGGTGTCAGTCATTGCACACTCGGCACAGTTGCCGTTGCACGGCTTTGCATCTGCTCTTGCGGTTGTCGTGCCATCCTTGAAGCGAACGTGCGCTTCGGGCAAAGAAAAAGGATTGACCATTTCAAGGTCAACCCAGCCGGAAAGAATAAGATGTAAATTGTCGGGAATATGCTTGCCGTCACTCAGGACAGCGTTTACAAAATCATATCGCTTGGTGAAGCACAGGATTTCGCAATGCCGATTGCGCTCGGCGATACCAATCATGCGGAGCAGATAATCCTTGTTCGGAATGTCGCCGCTGACGTGGAACCGGAAGTAACGGTTAAGCATAACGGTTGCCTCTACTTCACGCCAGAATGTCTCAGGATTGCTCTGGAGCACCTCGAGGTTATGCTGATAAGCGTTTCTGACGGTCGGTCTCAGACGCTCCAGCTTGGCTGCGTAGCACTTCTCTTTGCACTTGCAGTCGCGGCAGGTCTTAATGGCCGGCAGGCTGACGGACGGGATTGCTCCCATCTTGGAATTGCCCGGGCTGATCTTAATATTGGTATTGATAGTCATAATGTATACACTCCTTATTTACTGCTGGTTGATTACTTCATGGAATGCTGCGGATGCGGCATCGTTCCGCGCCATGCCGTTGTCTTCCTTCTCGCGTTTGAGGTATGCCATACGGTTCATGGTGTCAATCGAAATATCGCGGATATGGTCGTAGAGCAGATCGTCTTCGACCTCGATAGTATTTTTGATATCTTCAATATCATTTTCGTGCTGGATGGTTTCGAAAACCTTCGATGTTACATGTTTTTTCAATGTTACGGGCGAAATATCCCATTGGAATTTATGACCGTCACTCGAAATGGAGTCATCATCCCAAGACACTTCATCATCGAACTCGTCATTCGAGCCGAAGAATGTCTCATGGTCGTCTCTGTTAAAACCGGAGATGATATCGTCAATCTCCTGATTGACAAATTCCTTTGCTTCGTCGTAAGTAAGAAAAATGCCATCGGTACCAAAATATTGTTCTCCGCAGTCGTAATAACTGCGGAGATGAGATACTGCGAATACAATCATAACGATTCCTCCTTATCTTGCGATTGCGGTGTTGTGAAGACGCTGGTCAGGTTTGAAAGAACGCCCGTGCTCTACACCCTGATCGCGGTACTTATTCGCCCAGGCACCGGCGGTTCTTGCATGGGAAGTGCTCGTTTTCATGCTGAGATTGCCGTAAGCATCCTGCACGTCCTTCGGCGTCATCATAACAAGCCCCCACTCCTGATGTTCGGCGTCCTGCTTCTGGTATTCCTGATCCAGACCGGCAACAAAGCCGTCGCCGTAAGCGTTGCAGGCAAGGTGGATATCGGTTGCGCTGTAACCCTGCCACTTTCTCGTGTGATGAATGGTACGCTGTTCCCTCTTGACGCAGTCGATTGCGTAGCGGAGGATACGCTCGGCGATTTCAATATCGCTTTCAAGACCCATCAAAACAATCGTGAGTGCCTTGCTGCGCGGCGGCTTGCGACAGTAATTCTTACAGCAATAATGCTTCGCGATGACATCGCTCAGCTTGTAAATCCAGAAGTCGGTCATCGTCGTGCACTTGATATCGGCAAGAACCTTGGTCACAACCTTCTCTTTTTTGCCGGTACACTCCTCCGGGCGGAGCTTGTGCTGAACCATGAGAGCACGAGCCTTGAGAAGCGCGGCTTTCGCTTCGTTTTCGTTCGGAGATTCTGCCAGTGCGAGGAGCTTTGCGATTCTTTCCTTGATGTTGTTATTCATGATGTATACCTCCTGTTTGGATATAAAAAGCAGGAGCTGCTGGCTCCTGCTTGTGTCATTATTCGGTTAGTTCTTGCCTTCACTATCCTGCTCGGATTTCTTCTTCCACGGCAGGCGGAGCTTTTTCTTATTCGAGTTGCCAGTATCAAGCACCATCGCAAGAATTGCTATAACCGTAATGAACGACAATGCAATAGTGGTCATCATTGCCCCGACAAATAATCTCATCATTTCATAATTCATTTTTTGTTACCTCCAAATCATCGTTTCATTAAAACAACTCTTGCATCTTTTTCAATTCCACATTCTTTGAATTTGATTCTTCCATAAAAATCTCTCATGTCTTTTCCATCCATATATCCAAGTTCGCAATGACCTTCCTCTCCACATTCGTTCATGCATCTATACGGAGTTGTTGAAAAACATGGACATTCTTTACAATTTTCTGGATATCTTTCCATTTCATAAGATACATTCTTTTTATATTTAATCTTCATAATTATTCCTTCTTTCCATTTTTCATTGAAACTCTTGTTTAATACGCTCTTCTATAGTAAATATTGGGGCATAGAGACACGTTATAAATGTAAGAACCACAGCGAACCAGTAGAGCGTCTTTGCCGTAGTATTTCTTTTTCATCCCCAAGATGCTCCCAGATTTATCGAAATTCGGGAATGATTCAATGTTGACCTGCCATCCTTCTGACACTGGAAGATATCTTACTCTTGGCATTTTGTATTTCTCCTTTCAAATACCTGCTTACGTTTCAATAGTGATCGCGAACGCCTTTTCGCCGTCGAGATCAACGTCGTCCATCGTTACATCAGCGCCTAACCTCGTCAGCACGTCGCGGAGCTGCTTCTTTTGCATCTCCTTCTGCTCATCAGTTCCGCTGAATCCCCAGACTGTTTTGAAATACATTACTATGTACCTCTCCTTGAATATCAAATTCTTTGATCAAACGCTGGCGTGTACTGAAAAGCAACATCATACATCGACTTACCAGTAATCTGATCTCTGAATGTGCTGACGAACAGGCTTCGTGTGAGGCCCTCTTCTTTGAACCATTCGTCAATCACTCGCTTGGTCAGCGGAGTGAGGAACACATAGAGATCAGATTCATGATGGTACATTTCCTCTCGCGGATAACCTGCGGCTTCGAGCTTTTCCATCAAGGTCATAATGTTTCATCCTTTCAACCATTTAGTCTGCAAATCCAAGAAGATATGCAACGCCCTTGCTGTGATGCTCATCGAACCAATGCCAGATATCTTCCTTGTCGGTTCCTTTGGGCCAGATGTAGTAAGGTTCGTCAAGTTCTTCTGTCTCTGGGTCGATGGGGACATCAGCAAGATTGTCCCAGAGTTCTTCCACAACTACATCCCTAAAAGCTCTGTCACTGGGGAGCTTCGAAAACCTCAATTCGGTTACCTCTCCATCGTTTTCAGATAATACAATGTCAACGTGGAGGCTCGGGACATAGAATTTCCACGATTTTGGCGCTGGATCTACATACCACTCACACTCGCATTCGAAACCTCCGTAGTATTTTTCGAAATACTCATCTAACGTCATGTATCTTCACCTCAAATACTCGTTTCGTTGCGGAGTTCCTTCAGCTTTTCGAGATACGCCTGTTCGTCGGCTACGTTCTGGAGGTACATATCTCGTTCCCAATCTGTGGTGCTTGCGATTGCCCAGTTCTCCTCGTTCTGGATATCGTCCTCAACATCCTTGATTTCTTCATCATACAGGCAAGCCAGCCACTTGTTGACCATGGTCAGATTGGGCTCACGGTTGGTTTTCAACATAGGTTTTACCTCCTTCTATTTTTATACAAACTGGACATACCACCAGTCGGTGTAATATTTTTTCATGTCGTTACCTCTAATCTTTCCTATAAAATATCAAACTCATCTCCGTCTTCAATTAGTTCCCCACAATCGGGGCAACAAGGACATCGCTCATCTTCATCAAAAGCCAAATCAGCCATTCCCATGTTTTTTGACCATCTATATCCACAAGCAGGACATTCGTATGTGCTATTATCAATTTTAATTTTTAATGCCATAAATTTTTACTTCCTTTCTCAATCCAATGAAACACGTATTAGATGATGTCAACATACCAATAACCGGTATACTCATCTTCTTCTCCGTTACGTTTATCTTCTTCCGGGTCATAGTAGCCGGTAGAGAGCATCACATCTTCACCTTGTTTTCTGTACAGTTCTTCAATCCGGTCTGCCATAAGGTCAGCAAACATTTCGGTTGCACAAAGGATTTCCCCTTCGATGTCTGACCAATAAGCCGCATTCCGGTTGCCGCCCACTCCCCTACGAATGATTTCAAACCATTCCGGCATCGGGTCGTTTCCCATATCACGGAAGCAGCGTCCATTACCCCAGTCGCAAAACGCTCTCGGATTATCTTCGCTGTGGATGCATTCATCACACAAGAGAATTCGTTCACCGCAATGCTTGCAGGTTGTGCGCCAGCCGTCTTCCGGCGACCAGTCGGGCACCGTGTTTTCTCCCATGCAGTGAGGGCAAACCTCAACTGCTTCGTGGCGGTAGTCAGTCATTTTTAACACCTCTTTATTACCAGCTGCTCACATAGTAGAGCATTTCGTTGTCAAAATCCGTGGTTGCGAGAACATTTTCGAGGACTTCGACAGTGTGTCGGAGGTCATCGAAGTAATCTTCGTCATACTCGTAACTTCCGAAGAAAAATCCTTCCTGAACCGGCAGCCATCTTTTCGCTTCCGAAACAGGATCTGATGAATTGAGCACTCGTTTGCAGGTGTTCAACAGCTCTTCGATGACGCCTTTCGTGCATTCCTCGTGGTAATCGCAGTCATCCTCGCCGTCCTGAACGTTATCGACGAACCATCTGTGAATCTGGTTTGCCTTTTTCCAGTAGCCAACATTCTGGATAATGTCACTATGCGGATGTACATGGTTTGTATCCCAACTTGCAAACCGCTCGACATAGTACGGACGAAGCACTTCCATGACTTTTTCCGAAGGAAGATCATCTTGGCTTGCGCCGCACCATTCTTCAAAAGAAGAAGTCCTATATTCGTTCGGCCGTTTACAGTAGCCGAACCATTCTTCAGTAGCCCATACCTGTTGAATTGTTACGCTGTCCAGTCGAGGAGCTTTCATTAAGTGCATATCCAATCCCATGTTTATTCCCCTTCCTTTGCTTTTCTGACGAGCTTGTCCGTCAGGTAATTGTTGATGTTGTTTTCGTAGTCGGGTGCGCCCCATTTATCTACGAACGGCAGATTGCTCACGTCATGGCCGTTACGGAATACTTCGCTGGCGGAGGCAAAACCGACAACGGTATGCTTTTCAACCTTGCCAGTGAAATCCTGAATGAAAACCTCATCATAGAGGTTTAGCGTTTTCGGGTCTACCAGTTCGGCGGTGATAAACTCCTTGCCGAGCTGTTCCTTTGCCGGCTGGCACTCATCAATTGCTCCGAGCGTTTCGATAAGGTCGTAGCCCTCGTGGCATTCATTTTCGGGAGTGATCACATTGGGATTCCAATGCTTCACAATCTCCCAGTTTTCAATTTCGTAAACGCCGTTGTCAAGGTAAAATTCCTGAACAAGCTCAGGCGTCATAACGGTCGTGCCGCTCATATTTTCAATACCGACCGAGCAGCTACCGCCAAAGAAATTGCCGATTACCTGTGCGAGTCGTGCCGTACCGTAAGCAGGATCGCTCTCAGGGCTGCGGAAACCCTTCAGCTTGCAATACTGAGTAAAGGCGAGTACCGAATCGTACCCGCCGTTCCAGTGAACATATACGCCGATGTTAGTGCCGACGCCTTTGATGATTGCTCGATTTCCCATGATATACTCTCCTTTTCTTAGTTGTTCTGCGGCTTTTTCTGTACGATGTAGCCGCGCCTGTCCAATTCTTCGATCATCTGCTCGTCTGTATAAGACTCGAAGTTGTAGTCGATCATGGCGGATTCTTCAACCCATTCCTGCTCGTCTGGGTCGAAACGGAATCGCCAAGCACAACCATCTTCGCCGGTATAATTTGCTTCACCCTCTGCAACATACGGTGCTAAGGTGTCAAGAAACTCAATGGTTGCGTCTTCATGGTACTTATCGCTTTCGTAGAAATCTACACTGTCTTTGTCGATGCTCCAATCAAACCGGACATCGAGCGCATCCAGCTTGTCCTTTAATTCTACAATATCAGCATCTCTTTTAAGAGTTGCGAAACCGCTGCCATCTGCACAATATCCCATGATTTGTACTCCTTTCTTAGTAGTTCATAACGATTTCGCCGTTTTCGTTAAGAATCAATCCTTCATCATCAGCATCAATAGAATCCCACAGCGGTTCTGCCATGCTTACGCATTCACTCAGGTTGGATTCAGCGAGGATATCACGAGCCTTCGCAAATGCGTCCTCACGGTCGGTCGCCTCTACTTCGATGTAGCCAACAGAATCAAACCCGAACGGTACCTTTACTTTCATTGTGTTTTCTCCTTTCAAATTCACATTTTGTGTTAGTCTGTTGTGACGAAGTAATAGGTCAGTTCGTCACCCTTGAGGTTTTCCTGTGCATACTGAGCGGCACGCTCCCAGAGGGTGTTATACAGTCTGGCGAGCGGATCATTGTGTTCGTAGTGCTGCCAGATCTTCCAGTTGAGCACCATGACCAGCTCGGTCAGGTACTTATAATCGGTTTTCCATTCCTGGAAAGCACGGTTGTAAGTGTCGCAAATCGCGTCGATACCGAAATTATCTGCGATGCTAAAGTCCTGCCAGAAGGTAGTGAACGGTTTATACCCGCACATCTCTTCGATGTTCCAGCGCGGGATGCTCAGTTTGATGTCCATTTGTTATGCCTCCTCAATGTAGGTTTGCTTGCTCTTAATCCTTAACGATATTTATTGGATTGAACGGTTCGAGATCTTTACAGTAAAGAGCTAATCTGTTTATACTAAACAGTTTCTTACCGATACTCAAAACTTCATCCACATTGTCGGAATGATACTCATTTCCGCACAAGTTATCATGCTCGTCATACGCTCTCAAAGTGTATTTCGCTTCGACAGGTGATTCTTTTTCAATCCTGTAATATACTTCATTGATAGCTTTATCCCAACCATCTTCGAACGTGTCAGGCTTTGCTCCGCATCCGCCGAGTTCGCGAAGAATTTCAAGGACGCGGTCACGCTTGATGTAAGCACTCATCCTTCATCACCTCCCCAACAGTAATCAGAGATAATGATGTCCGGAACAATTTCCTGCTCGTCCCAGATTTCCAGATAATCGTAAGGCTCCCGGACATCACTCAGGAGCAAATCCTTTTCAACCAGACGGATAAGCTCCTTTGCCGCGCGTTCGATTTCATCGAAACTGTCCGAATGATACAGTTCGCCGTACATATCGTTGTCAATGTCGTATGCCATGAGGGCGAAACGCATATTTTTTTTGTCCGACATTTCGTGGACACCTTCCTTTCTAATTTCTGTTTTCATGGTTAATTCTCCTTTCAAATCTTCCAGCCATACACATCGGCGATTTTATCACCGAGACGCTGAGTGGTACGAGTGATATCTGCTCTGGTTACGGTTCCGCGAAGAACCTTTTCCAGAAAGTTTTCCTTTCGAGTGTCGCTTACGTCCGGCTTGAACACCCGATACAGATAGTGGTTGGTTCCATCATGATGAATGGCTTCACAGCACAGATCGCCGCGATCATCGAGATACCACGTTGCGTAGTCGGTATCTGTATACAGGCAATCTTTAATCGAATGTCCGTGGATTTCTTTGTAACCGGACTTACGACCGTCCCAGAGGCCAAGGTCACCGAGCACGATGATTTCCTCGGAAACAGGAATGTCAAGGTTCATGCGCTCATCGTCAAGATGCTCGTTATTCAATTCATACATCAGGTCAATGCGCTTATCTTCATCCAGATCGGGATACTCATCATCGAAGAAATCCTTCCAATCTTCATAATCGAGATTGTAATTGCTCCAGATTACTTTCTTTTTCATATGTATTCGCTCCTTTTAAGCGTCCGTCCGAACATTTTGTTCGGCAATTTGTGCAAAAAAAAGAAGAGCTTGCAGGTTATTGCAAGCTCTTACTGTGTGATATTTGATTACACGATGTAGTCCATGTACTTCGTAATCTTTTCCTCTGGATGGAATCGGTTCCATTCATAAGCGAAATTTTCCGCGTCGAGGAGAAGATCGGGTTCTCCTTCGCAGATTTCGATTTTGCTGTCCGCGATGAACAACGTATTGCAGAGAGCAACAGCTGCTCCGCGGGTCAATCTGGTAAAAAACTCAGTTTCGACCAACTGGAATGTCTGCACATAACAGTCTTCGAGACAGTTTTCGAGAGTTTTGCTTTCACCTCGACCAAAGGCTCGGTCGATTTCGGTGGTTGGAGTGCCGACTTCGTCAGCACACACACTGTAAATTTGGATGTATTTATCGGTCAAATCCATACGGTAGATTGCGTTCATCAGACCGTGACCGTATTTGTCCATGAATTTGCTGTGGAATTCATTGCGCTCCATTTTTTCTTTCCTCCTTTTGCTTGCATTATAACATTGTCAATGTACAATAACAAGGACTTTCGCCCTTGTTAAGTGACGGTTTTGTGGTTACCAACGTCGGGAATCTTCGGTGCAACGCTGAATCATTTGCTCCATAAGCACGGTTGTTCTTTCACCGTCGATTTTCCACTGGCGGAGCGTGTTGCACATATCCTGTGCAAGATGTGCTCTCTCTCGGGTGTAATCGCCCTCTGCAGTGGCAAGTGCTTCGTCCCACTCACCATTAGGATCGTTACGGGTTGCCCAGCGGATTACGTCGGCCAACGTGATGTTGTCTGGCTTAGGAACGATTCGCATATTGTCGCGCCAGTTCTCATCGTTCACGTTGATGAGGAATTTGCCGCGATTTTCTCCTCGCTGGCGGGTGTAATGCAGGACGTTTTTGTCTGCCTCATCTACATAGAGGATACAGAGCGGAAATTCATCCCACTTCTTTTCTTCCGTGTACAGCGTATCGCGGATTACATCACGCTTCGTAATCAGCTCCTCGTCATACTCGAACTCATCGCCGTAATTAAAATAGCCGAGTTCGGAGAAAACGCGATAACCGCCCAGATCAGGAGCAACAACGATTGCATCAAAGTCACCGTTAAGCCCGTTTGCAAACGCCAGAATGCTTTCTTTGGTGTACGGAATAATCCGATTACCGAGGTACTTAACGCGATTCTTGTTGCAATCGTCCGGATCTCCGGTGATGTAAAAGCAATCAGTGATAAACCCGTCATAGATACCGTTTGTTTTGGTGTCACAACAAGACATCTCAAGATATACTGCGCGACCGTCTACCAGATGAAATGCAGTGCGAATGCGGCAGTTGCCGATTGTTTCCTTGCTGCGCTCGGCACCAGACCAGCCGGCACCCTCGAATACTAATGTTTTCATACTGCTGCTTCCTCCTTCTCGATGATGAATCCTTCCTGCGGTTCGATGATGAACCGCTCAGTGTCTTCGATGGTTGCTTTGGGGCCGCCAAAGCACCACGACATTCCGATTCCGTAATCGGGAGCGCCGGTTTCCTTCGCGGCTGCAATGAATTCATTCTGGACTGCTTTGGATACCAGAATGCGAGTGCAATCGTATCTCAGTGCGGACACGTCTTTGTACCCCATTGCAACCGCGAAATTGTCGAACAGCTTTTCCATCGAAATCGTGTGGCACTGCTCCTGCGTGAGTTCAAATCGTTTCATTATGTATTTGCCTCTCTTTCTTATTTTGTGGTGGCTGCGGGCTTTGTGGATGAACCCGCGAGAACCTTACACTAATTACTATACAAATCGCCCCGTTTTGGGACGTTGTAATTTCTTCCAGTTAAGTGATTGTGGAATCACTGTCGGCGAATTCGGAACGCATTTGTTCCGAAATATCGTAAATGAGCCACTCCATCATCTTGCGAGTGACTGGAATTTTGTCCAGATTTTTGCGACCGAATATCTTCCGGACTTCATCCGCTTTGATGAAACTTGAATTCGTTGCGCAGGAAGTGCCGTTGGTTGCGAAACTGTATTTATTCTCGATGGTTGCGGTTACGCTGCGGTTATAACCGCACATCTTACAAACATCGATTGCACGATAGTATATTTCGCCGTCAGAAAAAGCGACCAGAACCTTTCCGTATTCGCTGTGCGTGAATTCTTTCAGTGGCGGATACTTTTTCTTTTTGGCCGGGCTCTTGCCGCAAAGTGTCGGAATTATTTCGTTATCGACCCACTTTTCAAATTCAAAAAGCAGGTCAACTTTTCGCCGGTTTATGAGATTATGAACATCGTAGACCGACAGATAAGTTACGGAATCAACACTTCCATTTGCTTTTGGTGCGAGGATAACTCGTTTATCCTCAAAAAGTTCTGCAATACTTGCGGGGTTCTTATATCCCAATGCTTTCAAAACCGGAAGTGCCTTGAAGTACGGGATATTTCCGATTCGGGTTGCTTCGATTGTGCCAAACTCCGGATGGAAAAACTTTTCGATTTTGTTTTCCGGCAGAATCGGTTTCAGTTTTGTCCCGGTACGTTTCGGCACCGGCTTCAAAACCGGCTCCGGAATAAGCTCCTGCGGGTTGTCCTCGAGTTCGTTTTGGGCCAGCTCGATTGCGTGACCCAGAACATCGAGAATTCTTTTCGTGCTGTTGTCATTGTTCATTATGTACTCTCCTTTCAGGCTGCGTGGCTGTGTTTGCCGCGGTAATTTGTTTCCGCTTTATAACGCTTCCAGAGCGTTTTGGTCGTATTCCATGCGTCCCCTACGGCGAACGTTCCGAATACAACCGTGCAGAGGAAATTATTTTCACCGGTTGCAATCGTTGCGATAGTTGCAACGATAGCGATTACGGTAAAAAACAAGCTGCTAAAGTAGTGTTTCATGAGGTTCAGACTCCTTTATTTTCGATTTTGGGTATAAAAAATGCACCCTTTTCGGGTGCTGCGGGCATTTGATTTATTTCGGAACATTCATGATTGGAATCCATGTGATAGCCTCATTCATGATAGAGTAGGCTACGCTTGCGACAGGGTCTTCGGTTTCCATGTCGGTGAAATCGCTGCCGTTTGCAATCCATCTTGCAAGCGTTTCGATTTCATTTGCTCCGAAGGTGGTTTCGTTCACCCAGTTAAGCATTTTGCTGTACTGGTCATTGTCCATGCAGGTGCAGTAATCATGTGCAATGCACATATTGCGTACACCGTAGCTGTCCAGAAAGGTTTCGATTTTCATTTCGTTTTCGCTCCTTTTCAGTTTCGTTTTGCTCTGGCTTCAGAGCATTTCGAGGGCGGTTTCGATTACGTTTGCTTCCGTTTCGGAAACATACGCTTCGAAGTATACGCCGGTAAAATTTTCTTCACGGATACCGCTTACGTTGTAAGTAATATCCATTTCTTTTACTCGCGGACGGATTTTGTTCCACTCCGCTGTGGAAAGGAATACGCCGCCCCAGGTGCGGGGATTGGTTGCGATAGCTGTCATATGTATTACCCCTTTCGATTTATTGCGAATGGTTACATTTTGTGATATAATCTGGTTGTCACCAACTTTGATCCGCTCCGGCCAGTGATATAAATCTTTACATACTGAAAGTATGTGTGCGGCATTACGATACATAGCCGCAGATTTTTATAATGAAATGGAGGGGTCGCTGTGGAGCAGAACATCTTCGTGCTTTGCTTTGCACTGATCGTATTGGCAATCAAGTGCGGTTGATGACAGCACCGGCAGGCTTACGCTTGCCGGTGTTTTTTCTTTTGTGACAACCAGATTATCACCGCCTTTCGGCGTGGATGAGGGCTTTAAGGATGAACCCTCGAGAACCTCCGGCAGGAATCATTTTCAAATTACTTGCCTTTCGGTTTCTTGTTCTCCGCCCTGCGGTGCAGATTGCAAGACCTGAAAGGCTCGGCCTTTTCTATTGTTGGGCACAGGCTTTTTCCCATGCTCCACAATCATAGGCATCCCCTCTTTCGTTTTTATTGCTGATCATCAGATGTGAGCGATTGCTCGACAGCCGATGATCTGACCGGATTCGTTGCGGACTGCATCGTCCGTGATAAACACGTCGTTGCGGTCGCGGCATGCCTGCGCAGTCAGCGCAGACACAAGGTAAATTGTCCCGTCCTGAGGATCAGGCAAACCGGTGACAGCGCCATACGAGCACTGATTGACCGGGATTCCGTTTACTTCGGAAACCCTTTCGCGGGTCTGAGCGGCGCGGGCAATCGTGCCGCTCGGCTCCACGATTGCGAGGACGGAATTGTCCTCGCGCAGGAAGGTGATTGCGTGCGGGGTACAATTGATAATCTTGGTCATGACAGTTTTCTCCTTTTTTGTTTTCGTTTTTGGTGTGGTTTCCGGTCGGTTTTGTTTTCGTTTCCGACCGGTTTTGGGTTGGTTTACTTCTGAATCGGAACCATTGCGATAACCTCATCGTCCGTGAGGTCTGCGGTTCCCATCGTGTCGAATACGACCAGATAGGAAGATTCCGGATTTAGTTCGTCACAGACTGCCCATTCGTTTCCGTCTGGCGTTACGAAATTGCTCGTAGTGTGCGTGGGATACCATGCAATGCCGGTTACTTCCGCAGTGGTGGTGCGGTACTCGGTTGCGTAGGACAGGGCAACCGGATTTATTTTCGTTTCGGTTGCGTTTGCGTTTGCTACCGGTGCGGTTGCGGTCGAAGTGGTTGCGAGGGCTGCTAAAATCATTGCAATTGTGCTTTTAATCATGTTGAAACTTCCTTTCTATTGCGGTTTTGAGCATGAAAAAAGCACCCGGATTGGGTGCTTGTGTGGGATGAATTTATTTTTTGCTCAGATCTATGTTGTATTGAGCCTCTAATGCTTCGGTTATGAGCGCGTTCACGGATTTTCCGCGTTTTGCCGCTTCTGTTTGCAGAATGATTTTGTTTCCTTTCGGGACTTGGTACACAACGCGATCATAGTTTGCTTTAGCAAATGCGTTGTCATATTGTGTTTTCTTGGTTGCCATGGTATCACCGCCTAAATTGTAGTATAGGCGTATTATATCACGCTCGCGGATTATTTTCAAATTGTGCGGACGGTGATTGATTAGGGCGCACTTTCCCTTGCTTGTGTGGCTACGTTTAGGCGTACTGGTAGTGCAGTACGCTTTTATTGCGGATTGATTTGGTATACTTTCGAATTAAAAATATACCTTGCCGGGGCGCTTGATTGCGAATCCGGCCTTGCGGATTCCGTCAACCAGAATTGATACGGTTGCAGGCGTTGCGGCGTTTTCGCCGCAAACCTTCACGGTTGCGTAATCGCGATTGAACGCGATCATTGCGGATTGCGTTGCGCGGTGGTTTTCCCCTGCACAGAAGTCGCGCAGGACGTTTATTGCGTGCCGGCGGTTGCGGACGGCACGCTTGCTCGTAGGCATTGCGATTGCTACGAACAACGCCGCCGCTACGTCTTCCGGCAGTTTGCGACCGGTTGCCGCGTGGACTGCGGCAAAATCGTTCTTGCGCGACCATGCCGGAACCTTTGCAGGTGTGCACTTTGCCACCATGCGGATTCCCACCGCATTCTTCACGCCGTAGGCTTTTTCGTATTGGTATGGAACGAAACCGCCGCGCGGTGTACTCATACGGAGTCGCGGCAGTTCGCTTGCGTAAGTGCGAACTTTCGCGCCACTTATGTTTCTTGTGCCTCTTTCCCAGTTTTCCATCATTTGCTTGCACTTCCTTTGCGTTTTTTCGTCCATTGGTTGGTTATCCACCCGCACCGCGTGGAGGTTGGACTGTTGCGGGCATGGGCGGTTTGCACCGCCCTTATGTTACTTTGCGTATACCTCGTATGCGTTGCCGGTGATACGAACACGCACGCCCATGAAGAACTGCTTGTACAGAGTATCGGGGGACGTCTTGAACTGCTTGCCACCGCGCGGAGTGATGACAGCGTCGTGCAGGCGGAGCAGATCGCACTTGCACGGCTTTACGCGGATATCTTCCGGCAACAGAGCGGTGTAAATGTCAGTCAACATCTTCATGCCTTTAGTTGCGCTGATTACGTCGTTCATCTCAAAGTCCGGCGCGATAGTGTCACGCATAACGCCGTCTTTCGTCTTGCTTACGAGCACGGCAGACTTGCCACCGCGCCCCTGAATGCGGACGTGCCCCTTGAGCAGGTGCTCAAAAAAGCCGTCAACCATAGCGGTGAAAGAAACAGAGTCCGCAAGGCTTGCACCGTCGTGAGCGTCGGCATATGCCTTGTTTGCGTGCTTCCACTGAAGCTCGGTGGGCGTTTCAGCGATAACCGCCTTGCCGGTGTCCTTGTCAATCTTGACGGATACACGGTTGTAAGTGTACCCCATTACGAACGCGGTGAGAACGTCGGAACGGTTGCCGGAAGCAACCAGAGCAGACAGAGCAGACTTGCGGTTCTGCTTGCTGATATCCTTGCACGATTCATCAATGCTTGCAAACGCCTTTGCGCTTACGGTTGCGGTTGCGGTGTCGCGGTTGTCATTGTACGCCTTGACAGCGTTCTTGATGTTTTCCATAGTCATAATAAAACCCTCCATGTAAAGTCCTTGCGTGAATATGTACTTGCCTTGCGGCATTGGCACCGGGGGGTCAATTGAAGGGGACCCCCCGGGGGTAAACCTGTTATGTACTGTCCGCGCGGTTTTGGATAACCGCAAACCCCGCCACCGCTTGCGCGGTTTTGGTGCGTGTTTTTACGGACACGCTAAACGTAGTTTGCTTGCGGGGACTAAACCCGTTCTTGCCTGTTTTGCGCGGTTTATCTGTCACGAATAAACCGCATTGCAAAGCGCAAGCACTTTTCCGCGTCCGGTGCAAAGCAACCGAACAACCCGCGATAATTCCGTTATAGCGCGGGGAAAAGCGGTATTTCACAGCTGTTCTTGCTGTTCAAGGCGTATCCTGTCCGCCGCCCTCTACCGAGGGACAGCGGCAAACGCTAAACCTGTCCGCCCTCTACCGAGGGCGGCGGCATGAGCCGCAAGTCGCTATGCACTTGTCAAACTTCACGCCGGACGCCGTCCGGACTTCACGCTATACGGGGCGCGCCCCGCGCCCTATACGGTGGACGCCGTCCCTGTCAAGGCGTCCGGCGGGGTGCCGTTCCTTGACTGTGTACACAGTATAACACCGTGTACACCGTATGTCAACAGGTTTTTTCAAAAAAATTTTGAGCCGTCTTTTTTCAGATATAATGAAAACGCACGCGCGCGTAGGGGTTCGCAAAACAGGTGAAAACAGGAGCAAATAGGGGGTTTTGAGCGTAGAAAAGTTTTTTGAAAAAATCAGAAAAAGCGCGCAAAAAAGATTTTTTCCGTCGTGCTGCACGACAGCACCGCGCCCCGACAGCACCGCGCCAGGACGGCACCCCGCCCCGATTGACAAAGGGACAGCGGACAGAGTACACCAGAAGCGACGTAGTATTGAAAACTGCATGATACAGAGTTATCCACAGGGAAAAGTGGTTATCCACAGGGTTTTCCACATAATAGACACCGTGTCTATTTTTCGGTGCAAAGATAGGTGTCTTGACACCTCAAAAATCGGCCTGTCCCAAAAATCGACTTTTCTAGTATACTACAAAACAGCGTTCCGGTACTTTTCAGCGGTGTAAATGTCTCTTTTTTATCATAAGGGGCATATTTTACACTTTTCCCGTTCTTTTTCCATTTTCAGGCAGGGTAGTTGCCTCATCTCACTCTACCCCATATTTTCCCCCTCTTTCCCCGAACTTTCGCTCTCCTTCTCCTCCCTTTTTCCCTCTTCAAACCCCGTTTCCTCAATTTCGTGCGCTGTTCCCGAGTTTTCGCCACTCCCCCTTCCCCGAACACTCGAAAAAGGTACATTCCTATAATCTGCTGTAACCGTCAGCTCGAGTATAGCCAGCCACAAGCTCTACGGAAGCTCTACTGCAGCTCCATCATGCATCTGTCACGCAGGTCTACAGCTGCCATGCAATCCTGTATCTAACCTATCATCTCCTTATCTCCCGCCAGAAGGGAATACTGCCTATAGCACTATGTAGCATTACACACTCTTGCTCTACTATGACTATTCTCTGCTATATAAATTAGCCGCCGCGATCTCTAAAACCCATCCCTACAGTTTTCATACATTTCCACATATTGCCTACAATACCCCGCATTCGCCTCAGAATGCTCTGTACTGGATTTTTGTATTCTCGTGGTATAATTTCCCATTCGTATGTCAAAATCGATTACAGCTCAATTCTGCCGCCAGAACAAAAATGGTTCTTCGACAGCAAACACATATCTCCATACCTGCTCTATCACAGAGGCGTATCCACTCATTAAAACAGCCGGCCAAAGTTTAATGGTCGGCTTTATCTATTTCTGTATTACTAAGGTCTAAGCCAGCCAGAAGAGCATACTTTAACTGGCTATTTTCCCATTCAGCAACATGCACAAAAGAATTCATAATCTTTATGCATCTTTTTCTTTAACTCCGCGTCCCAAAAACGCCTTTTTTGTATAGTAGTTAATAGAAGCAAAAAAATCCAATCACCCCGCAAAGGAGGTATCCAGATGGCAAAACGACCAGCTACTCACACGACATAGAAGAACCCAAAGTTCCGCAGCTACGATGGCCGCAGCGGATTCGACTTCATCCCTATCCCTGTAGCCCCTAACCTCAAGTCGATCTCTCCGGCTGGAAAGATTCTGTACTCTCTCATGCTCTACAGAATGCAGTTGTCAAAAAGCCGGCCAGAATGGATTGACGAAAATGGCGAGCCATTCATCTATTACTCTCTCAAAGAGGTCATGCGCGATATCTCTTGTGGAGAGAAGAAGGCGCTGCAGCTGTTTAAGGAGCTTGAAGAAGCACACCTGATTCGCCGGCGTAGCCAATGTCAGTTCTCTACCCCGCGCATTTATATACCGACCAATCGTTCAGACGAAGCGTGACGCTCAGTTTGCTTGATTCCAATTCCCTCTTTCCTCTGGCTGGCATTTTCAAAATCGCCCAGCTCAGCCTATGTATTTATGATTAGAGTATTTATGATTATGTATTTATGATTAGAGTATTTATGATTAGGGTTTGATTTGGAAGGACGGCGGGTTTGATTTGGAAGGACGGCGGGTTTGATTTGGAAGGACGGCGGGTTTGATTTGGAAGGACGGGAAGCAACATGGGTAAATCCCAGCCAGAAAAAACGCAGTTGGCCGAGCTGACCCTGCGTGACATAGCCAATGCCGGGGCTGATTTACATGAGTTCGCAGCCGTTGTTCCCTTCACACTGGAGGGCAATGGACAGCGGGCTTATATTCCGACCTCGGTGCTGCGGTATTACAACCCCAAGGTGAAACTTGAGCCAAAGGATATCCGTTATCTCGATCCGGACTTCTTTGAAGCACGCATCAGAGATATCGGAGCTAATCCTGCCGCGAAGCCTTATCAGCGAGATGCTTCATCAGCCACTCCGGCTTATGGCTCTTTCGTCTGGCTGCGCGTTCCGCTCGAGGGCGGGAGCTATTATGACGTTACACCGACCGAGGCGCAAAAACTGATGATGCTCCTAACTACTACGGACAAGCACCTGATGATCGCGGCTGATGTGTATCCGCCGGACATCGTGAACTATTTGTCAAAAGTGTTCCAGCTGACCGCGCCAGTTGTTCAAGGTATGTTGCGGACGTTTCGAGAGAAAGACTTCATCTGGCAGAATGACCGCGGCGAGTGGTTGTTTAACCAAGACCTGTTCCGCAGGGGTGAGATTACACGACGCGAGTCCACGAAAGCAGAGCAGAACGGTTTCAGGTATGTGAGGATGTATTTCTCCTCTATCGCACAGATGTACAGAACTGAGTCCATGAATCTGGGGCTGAAATACCTGCTCCCGATGCTCCCTTATCTGCATAAGGACTTCAACGTGTTTTGCCTGAACCCGTTTCAGGATGATCCGTTTCTGGTAGCTCCTCTTACCGCCGCACGGCTTTGCGCCGCTGGCGGCTATGAGCGAAACGGATATGGAGAGCTGACTAGCCTCTATTACAACCAAGTCATCCGAACCAGTAAAGGAACGGAGACGATCATGACCCGGCTGAAGGAACCGTTCCACGGTTTGCCGGTCGGAAGCATTATGTTAAACCCCCGCGTATTTTACACCGGCAACAAAGCGATAGCCGCAGAGCTTGAACCTCTGTTTCTGGTGCGGAAGCGTGGCAAGTATAAAAAACGACGCAAGAAAACAGAAAACTAATTTTCAAGGAAGTGCAAATATTATGAACGCAAACACCAACTATGTAACCAAGGAATTCATCTTTAACGACCAGCAGGTACGCACGGTTGTCCGTGACGGCGAGCCGTGGTTTGTAGGCAAGGATGTAGCAGACATTCTTAAGTATACAAACACGGCAAAGGCAATCAGAGATCATGTTGATGCCGAAGATAAGCTGACAGAACGTTTCGTTCTGGCAGGTCAGAACCGTAATGTGATTGTCATCAACGAGTCTGGTCTTTACAGCCTCATCGTTGCAAGCAAGCTGCCGACCGCTAAGGATTTCAAGCGTTGGGTGACTTCCGAGGTTCTGCCCACTATCCGCAAGCACGGCGCTTATATGGATATGGATGTCATTGAGAAGACGCTGACTAACCCAGACTTTATCATCCAGCTGGCTACCACGCTGAAAGAAGAGAAGCAGCGCCGAATGGAAGCCGAAGCTAAGATCGCCGCCGATGAGCACAAAGTTGATTTCTATAACGCGGTCGGCAGCACTTCCGCCACTCTGACCGTTGAGCGTTTCGCCAAGCTGGTAACTGAGAAACTCGGCATCCAGACTGGTCGCAACCGCATGTTCCAGTGGCTCCGCAAAAATGGCTTCTTGCAGGCTAACAACATGCCGTATCAGCGTTACATCAACAACGGTTGGTTCAAGACCTACGAGGTCATCAAGGCCGGTCACGCCTTTACCGTTCCTTCCATTACTGGCAAGGGTCAGCAGAAGCTGTTCGAGAAGTTCGCGGCTGAGGCTTGAAAAGCAAGGAGAGCGAGGCGGCCGCTTTTGCCGCCAGAAAACCAATAAAAGGAGAAAACCACATGAAGAAAAACCACTGCATCCACGATGACTGCGAGTATTGCTCGCGCTACAACTCCTGCAACCTGACAGCAGATGATGTCTGCGGGTATGCAGTTGTATAGGTAGATCTTGAGCCAAGTGAATATTGGCTCGAAATGAGTTACTACCAAGCGGGCGACCCTGACGCGCACTTATCTATGCGTGATCGTCTCCGCGCCGAGTACAGTGGCGAGGTGACTGAATGACGAATGCCGTATACATTCCAAGTGTGGACGGCAAGGATGTCTACCTCGCAAACCACTATGACCGCCCAACCGAGATCGGATACAACATCCGGTCTTCGGACGGCGGGTTCAATTTGAAGCGATTCAGAAACACGCTGGATTACTCACTTGACCTGCTCAAGCTGAGAGACGTCTACGAGCGGGTATACCGCCGCAGGAATTTCTCTTTTGAGTTGGGCGGCAAGGAATATACCCACCGTGTTATCAACGTGACGGCGCATTACGCAGTCAAGGCATTCAACCGTATCCGCAAAACGCTGTACATCAAAAACGGCTGGCGATACGATGAGATTGCCGAAAACATGGATGACTGCGCGTATATTGTCGACGGCGAGCTGATTGCCATCCAGTGCGACACGAATGTCCAGAACCCCCTGCCCCCTTCCGTACTTGGCAAGTATTTTTATCTGGAAGACGGCCAGTACAAAGCAAAGATTAACATTGCCACCGAGGTTAGTGTAGCCGATATCCGCGAAGAGCTTTACGAAAATGGCTTCTATTGTGACGGCATCCATTATGTTCGTTACAAGCGGTCGGCCGGTTCCTCTCGTGTCGGCAAATGTTTGTACATCGACGAACGCCTCTACCCCGCTATGCATAAGTGGGAGATGTGCGGCATCAAGGTACAGCCGGGACAGGAGATTGACCTCGCTGCTCTGGAAAGCTATATCGCGCTGACGGCAAGCTCTATTGTGGACACGCTGGAGGTGCGGCCGGAGAACTTTCTGGTAATCGATGATTTTGAAAGCACGTTTACGGATGACGTTATCGCGACCAGAGTGCGTGAAGACGGTCATCTGGTGTCTGGCCCCGAGCACGTCGAGATCACGAACAGCATCTGGGACGGTCAGTCTTTGATGGACAAGTCTCTGTTTGGCCCCAAGTACGAGCAGTACGGCATGCTGCTGCTCCGAAACCGATTTTTCAAGTCCTGCTGCTTCAACGCAAACATTCAGCAGTTCCTTGCTGACCACGGGATTACGAAAATCGAGCAGCTGAGCGGATTCACGTTGGCGAAGTCCATAGAGGACATCAAGCTGATCACTACGCCGTCCAGCATTAAGTATTTGAAGTTTGGCCGGCTGCGCGAGTGGCTGAAGCGTACTGATTCTATGTTCGGCGTGGTAAAGCATGAGAAGAAGACGCACTTCTTTGACGGACGTATGGTGTCTACCCATTATCAGTTGCTGAATACGCTGCAGATGTCGCAGGAAGAGGTGGATGAGTTTCTCGAACCGTCAATCGAGTACATGCGACAGCTGAAGAACAATCCGGCGGTTATGCGCTATCATCTGAAACAGCAGTCGGCGGCTAGTGAGATGAAGTCTCCCCTGCTGACCAGAAACGACATTATCTTCCGTCTGTTGGGTATCAACGACAGATTCGCACAGACGCAGATGTATGCCGAGTTCCGAGACGGGCTGATTCGTTCGTATCAGAACAATATCCGTCGCGGCCATGTATTGGTAAACGGCAATTATTCGACTCTTGTCGGCAATCCACTGGAAATGCTGAAGGCGTCTATCGGGCAGTTCGACGGCGAGTCGTCTATCCCGGTCGGTCATGTGATGTCACTGCGGTTTGATGACGGTCAGCGCCTGTTGGGGTCACGCAGTCCGCATGTGTGTCAGGGTAATATCTTGCTGGCGGACAATACCTATGTGCCGGAAGTCAACCAGTATATGAATCTGACGGAGGAAATTGTGTGCATCAATTCAGTTGGAGAGAATATTCTCCAGCGTTTGAGCGGTTGCGATTACCATAAAGGTCGCCTGCGTTCGCGAGGGCGCAGTAAAAATTCGGTGAACCCAGAAATCTGGGGTGTGTAAGCTAACGGTGAACGCCTTTGCTTATTGCAATGGTAATACCGTGCCAAGCTCGGGCAGCAATGCCCCCGAAGGTGTAACGATCAGGGCATACCGGCCTTACAGGTCGATGAAGTCCATACTGCGGCGGCGAAATCCCGTCGCGGGAAGTGCCGAACAGGTCTCTGACCTGAAGAGATGATCTACTCCCCTACTCAAATATCGGGAAACCGAGGGTATAAAGGTTCGACTCAGACACTATGATGCTCACAGACAACGAACTGCTCATTCGGGCAGCCGAGAAAAACTACCATCTTTTCAAGGTGCCCACCTCTCTGGTGGAATCCAAGAAAACCAAGCGCTCCTACACGAGCGCACAGCAAACCGACCTTGATATCAAAACCAGTGAAAACATGATCGGCGAGATTATCAACCTTTCTCAGGAGCTTAACAGCCTGCTTTGGGATAGACTCAACAGCGGCGCGGCTTTTGAGGATGTGGCCGAGATTTACTATGACACGTCTATGCTGGACGTCATGTCGGGTATTGAGATTCGAAAGAGTCCTCTCGTACAGCAATGTGCGAGTGAATGGCATTGAATTGCTGGAATACCGTAAAGCCGAACCAGCTACAACGCGGCGGGAAACCGCGAACGTGAATGCGGCGAAAGCAGAAAAAATGGTTCGGATGGCGTATGGTTAAATCCTAAGCGCTTATAATCGGCAATCAGCATCCAAGGTCCCAAATAGGGACAAGGTTCAACGACTAAGTGCCGCGAAGCCGCGGCCTGTGGTGCCCCCTCCCTCCGTGGAGGTGAAGATATAGTCTGTGCTCACGGGAAACCGTGAGGGGCAACTGCCCATCCCGAGTAGCGACCGGGATTAACACAACAGCGACAAAGCAAAAAAAGAATTCGTGGTAAACAACCGTGACGAGTACAAGCGCCTGAAAGCTAAGTACGAACGCCGCGACGACAAAGGTCGCGCAATCAAGCCGAACTTCTTCGGGACACTTGCTCGCCGTAAAGGATACTATGATAGCGAAAAGAAAGCCTATCTGTTTCACAAAACCGCGATGGACTACGTTCAGCACACAATCAACCGCTGCCGGTTCTGGCGAGGTTCGTACAAAGCAAACAAGCCCTTTAGTTATGTAATCGACCCGGTAATGGTCGGCACGGCTGGGGCGCGGTATGAGCTGGCACGGAAGTTTATTGAAGCTGTTCGAGATGCACGCCGACAGATAGCTTCCATCTATGGAGCTCTGGCATCTCCTGTCAAAGATGGAGATAATCATGATGCCAATGAACGCTATGAAGCATACTGGGACGAGATTAAGGAAATTAAGCGAGATTTGATTGAATATGTTGGAAAATACAAATGCAATACGGCTACTATGTATGTTATCTTGCGCGACATGGAGAAAGAAGAAAATTCAGACGTGAGTAAGCTGCTCTTCGATTCTTTGTTCGGGACGGCGAACTCTTCGTTCTACGAGATGCTCGAGACGAGCCGTGAGCCAATTCAGATCGCGACCGAATGCCTGACAGGTAGTGTAAAGCTGTACGGTTATACATTCGAGGCGTATGAGGCAAAACGCCGTGTGTTTGAAGAGCTCTACGAAGCAGAAAAAGAAGAACGTCGCAAAGAACGAAATCGACCTCACACTATGCAGGAAATTGCGAAGATCCTCCGAGCGAACATTGAGAAAAAGCAGAAAATGACAAGTTGACATAAAAAATCGAGAGAAGTATGACACATAAAAATGGAGCGATATTCCGAAATTTCGGGAATCGCTCCATTTTTTATTTTTCTCCAAAGTGGTATAGAAAGCGATTTTTCGTCGTTCTAACCTATCAAAAATTAAGGAGACATAACGATTTGATCCGAATTTCCAAGGCTGAAAGAGCCACCATCTACAAACTTTATCCAGAGCTTCGTGTTCCGCGTACCGCCACCGGCAAGTATTGGCTGTGCGAAGAAGAGAAGTACCTCCGCGTTATTCCACATAACAAGGACGCCGCTGCACTGCTTGACGTTATCGACCGTCGCCGCGCACGACTGGCTGCCCTTGCCGAGGAGGATAATGCGTGAAGACTGACTGGCTCAGAAAAGAAGATGAGAGCGAGTACGCCTACATTTACCGTATCGGTAACATCAAAGAGCAGATTGGCTCTTGGCAGGACGTAGCTGACCTGCTGAACTATCAGCTTGGCTACCAGTACACCGAGAGCAAGTACCGCAAGGACTATGCGGCATTCTGCAAACTCTTTGAAGCCAACCGCGATAAGCTGACTGATAACAGTGCTCAGCTTCACGAGATTGAACAGCGCGAGCTTGAGCTCCGCAAGGAACAGCGCAAGTTCTACGACCAGCGTCAGGCACTGACCCGCGTAGTCAACGCAAAGGCACGCGAAGAAAGCCTGCACGAGTGCATTATCCGCTCGGCTGAGCAGCTCAATATGAGCAAGCCACTGGTTCCGCTGTCTCGAGCGGGAGAAGTCCATCGCCTCGGGACGGAAGCCCTGCTTGTCCTGACCGACTGGCACTATGGCATGGTATGCGACAATCCGTTCAATAGCTATAACCCAGAGGTATGCGCTCAGCGTGTCCGCCGCCTAATTGATGAGACGGTAGAGCGTTTGCTGGTGCATCAGGTTACCGACCTGCATATTCATCTGCTGGGCGATTTTGCTCATGGAGCAATTCATCCGACAGTGCGACTGGAATCAGTCGAGAACACCTGCGACCAGTTGATGCGTGTCTCGGAAATTCTCGCAGAAGCAATCCATGAGATTTCTGCGGCTGTAGACCGAGTAGATGTGTTCGCTACTTACGGCAATCATATGCGAACCGTCCAGAACAAGAAAGAAAGCATCCACGCCGACAATATGGAGAAGATCATCCCTTGGTGGCTGGCAACACGACTCAAGGATGACGATACCATCAACGTCTGCCCGATGTGCGAGGAGTTCATCACAGACTTCATCGGCGGCAAGACTGTTGTTTCTACACACGGCGATCTGGATACGGTTCGAGACTTTGGCGTGACGGCGAATATGCTGCTGTCGCGCGACCTTGGCACTCCGGTGGATATTGCCATCATGGGTGACAAGCACCACGCAGAATCGCTTGACCGATTCGGTGTAGACAGCATGATCGCGCCAGCTCTTTGCGGTTCGGACAATCATGCACACGGCAAGCGACTTTATGCTAAGCCGAGCCAGCTCCTGATGACTTTCGAACAGGACTATGGCCGCGATGCCGTGTATTATCTCAAACTGGAGGAAAATTAAAGCATGGCAAGAGCCAAGAAGAAAGAAGATAAGAACACGCTGTATTACGCTGCGCTGTACTCGAAGCACTCAGAACTGTATGAGATGGCTTACGAAGACAGCAAGAAGGTTGTAAACAGCGTACTGGACAGTATCAAGCAGCTTCTCAAGGAATGTGAGGTGCTCTCGCTGCCGGACTTCGGTAAATTTGAAAACCATGAGCGTAAGTCTTACCAGATGGTAGACAACTTCCCGGGCTCCGATGGCAAGAAGCGTATTGTGCCGACCAAGCACACGGTACGATTCACCGCTTTCCCGAAGCTAAACGAAGCCTCCGACCAGTTCTACGCTACGATGCAGGAGGCGGAAGGTGGTGAGGGTTAATGGCATTAGTGCCTAAGATTCCCACCATCCCTAAAAAAGAAGACAAGCTCACACCCGCAGTAAAGCCGCACCAGATTAAGCGATGCGTATGTTGCGGGACGGAATATTCCCGCGCGACCGACTTTTACAACGCACCGAACACAATGCTGTATCGCAACAACAGCGGCCGACTTCCTGTCTGTCGCGGCTGTATTGATGCGCTGTTCGACCGCTATCAGGAAATGTTCGATGCAGACACGGCGATTCGGCGTATCTGCATGAAGTTTGATCTATACTACTCCCCCACTCTGGTTGAAGCATCCAAGGAGATGGGGGCACATAAGAGCCGTATGTCGGCTTATATCGCAAAGCTGAACCTCAACGCCTATGATGGCAAGACTTACGATTCGACGATTCGTGAGGAACAGGACTTGGCTTTGCAGACCTATGAAGATACCGAAACCCCTACTCAGCAGACAGATTTCCAAGTAACCAAGGAACTGATGAATGAGTGGGGGCTTAACTTTACCGCCACCGAGTATGAATTCCTGCAGAATGAGTATGAGGACTGGCTGGCGAAGTGTGTCGTTAAAGGCAAATCACAGCAATCTCTGGTTCGCGAGCTCTGTATTATCAAGCTGCAGCAGAACAAGATGCTGTTGGACGGCAAGGTGGACGTATATCAGAAATTGACCGACACCTACCAGAAAACACTCGACCGTGCTGCGCTGACGCCTAAAATCGTCGAAGCAAAGGATCGAGAGTCGGAAATCCCGCTCGGAAAGATGATTAAGCGATTCGAGGATCACGACCCGATTCCGGAACCGCTTCCAGAGTGGAAGGATGTAGACGGTATCATCCGTCTCATCAGCATTTACTTCCTCGGCCATTTGTGCCATATGCTTGGCATCAAGAACCGACACGCCAAGATGTACGAGGACGAAATGAACAAATATCGCGTCGATGACCCTGATTTGGAGGATCTCGATGATGAGGACGTCTTTGACGCCATTATGAATCGCGCTATGGAGGGTGTTGACCTTCTGGCAGAAAAGGAAGCCGGAGAAGAGAACGGCGGTGATGCCTGATGGATGCCACCAAAGCTGAAAAAATTGAACGAGGTATGTGCAAGTGGGTTAGTTTCTATCGAGCTAATCCACATCGTTTTGCTCAGGATTATCTCGGCATGAAATGGCTGGCGATGTTCCAGTGCATTCTACTGGACTTAATCTGTCTGAACACCTATGTGATGATTATCGCTTCTCGAGGTATGGGTAAGTCCATGATCGTGGCAGCGGCTATTTGTGTTCGGTGCATTTTGTATCCCGGTCTGGAAGTCACTGTCGCGGCCGGCGTCCGAAGTCAGTCAACGAACTTATTGAACAAGATAGTCGATAAGTTCATGCCTGACTCACCCAATCTAACGAACGAGATTGAAGATTACAAGGTGACGCCCAGCGAGGCGTACATCAAATTCAAGAATGGCTCCGTGGTCAAAGTTGTAACAGCGCGTGATTCTTCACGTTCTGCGCGTACAAACTGGATGATTGCGGACGAGTTATTTGGAATAGCTCGCGTTCACCGAAAGGTGCTCGAGAAAAGACACACTGAATTGCTGGAAAACCCTAAAGCTCATTTAGCTACAGCATAAGCCTGAAAAAAGCTAAGTGCGAAAGCGGCGAAAGCAGAAAAAATAAATGAGATGACACAAGGTTAAATCCTAAATGTTAAATAATGGGCAATCAGCAGCCAAGCCTCGAACAGAGGAAGGTTCAACGATCATTCCGTAAGGAAGTAGGTTGTAAGCGCAACCGAAGTGGTGTGCACCCTTTGCTGGGTGAAGATATGATCTATACTCTGCCGAAAGGTAGAGGGCAGCGAAATGTTGCCAGCACAGCGTAGCGGCTGAAAAACTAAACGAGAGAAAAGCATCGCAGGGAATGCTCCTGCGGCTCTCCTTCTATGAAGAAGGAGGTGTAACAAGATGATTAGATCTGTAAAAGTTCGAATTTTTCCAACCCCAGAACAAGAAATTCGTATCTGGAAACACATTCATGCATGCAGATTTATGTGGAATTATATGTTGAATTTGCAAAATGAAAGACAAAAATCCGGAGAACCATTTTTAAGACACTATGATATGAATTATTTACTTCCAGTTCTCAAGAAGCAGGAAGGATATGAATGGTTGGCTGAAGTATCGCACGCTAGTTTGCAAGCGATTTGCGGAGATCTGAACAAAGCGTACAAGATGTTTTGGAAAGGATTAAAGCGGCATCCCAAATTCAAATCCAAAAAGACAGCCCGTCCATGCTACCCAGTGCGTTGCACTAAAGGTAGCTTTTATTTTCGTGATGGGTTTCTGCAAATTGAAGGTCTTGGAAAGATTAAATATTCTACAAACTATTCAGTTCCACAAGGGCGAGATGTGAAATTTCATAATCCGCGGATTTTTTATAATTACGCAAATGGAAAATGGATGGTAGGATTTGGTCTCGATTACGAAAACCAAGTAGTCGATTTAACAGATTCTGCTATGGGTATTGATCTGGGTGTGAAAAGTCTTGCAACTGTTTCTTTTGCTGATAGCTGCCTTGTATTTGGAAGCATCAACAAAAGTGCAAAGATTCGTAGACTCAAGAAAAAATTGAACTATATCGATCATGTAATTGCTAGAAAACGCAACTATTACAAAAAAGAACATCCACATGGCGGGCTCATTAAATCTAAAGCTCTCTTAAAATACGAACAGATACGGCGTGAGTTATTTTATAAGATTTCATGTATTCGTACGAATTATACCCATAATATCACCGCGCAGTTGGTAGCGATGAGACCAGCGGCTGTAGTTATGGAAGATCTTAGTGTGCGAGATATGCAGAGGAACAGGAGTCTTTCAAAAGCAGTTGGCGAGCAAAATTTCTCGATGTTTATTCAACAAATGCAGTATAAGTGTGAATATTGGGGAATCCCGTTTTTGAAAGCTGATAGATACTATCCATCAAGCAAAATCTGTTCTAGATGTGGAAATATTAAGAGCGTTTTAAGTCTGAAAGAGCGAACTTATGTTTGTGAATGTTGTGGCGAAGTTATTGATCGAGATTATAATGCAGCTAAAAATCTTCAGAGGCTCGCTCAGGCACAATGAAGCCTTTGCGGCTAGGGGAAATTGTTACATCCCCTTATAAATTGTTGCAGAACATCTTTTAATCCGAAGTAGTGTTGACGAACCGGGATGTTATGAAGCAACGAATAAAGTTTAGTTTTTTGCTAAATGTAACAGTCGTCCAAATTCCAAAAGATATTATCGATAAGGTACTTCGAAAGTTCAAAGCCGGTGAACGCACCCCGGGCTTCTACAGCTATCCGAAGTACAAAAATTATCCCAAAGAGCGAAATACTGAAACGTATATCAGTTCCGCTTATTTTAAATGGCACTATAGTTGGGCTAAGTTCAAAGCCTACTTTAAGTCGATGATTAAGAGCGAGCCGTACATCGTGTGCGGCTTTCCTTATCAACTTCCTGTCTCCGCTGGTTACTATCCTCTGGAGCAGATTCGTGAAGAGATGCAGGAAGATGATTTCAACGAGATAAGCTGGAGCATGGAGATGCTCTCAGAATTCTATGGCGAATCCGAACGTGCATTCTTCTCTTTTACAGACCTGAACTCTGTACGGCGCATCACGCGCCCAATCTATCCGCGGCCTATGTATGCGGCACTCGGCGATCCCAAGCTGAAGTACCCAACAAAGGAACCCGGAGAAATTCGCCTGCTGAGCTGCGATATCGCGACTTCCGGCGGCGCGAAGAACGACGCAACAGCGATCACCCTGTTGCAGCTCCTGCCTAACAACTCTGGACAGTATATCCGTAATGAGTGTTACATGGAGACCATTGATGGTGGTCATGGTCAAGATCAAGCAATCCGTATTCGTCAGCTTTATGACGATTTGGATGTGGATTATGTCGTAGTTGATACCAATGGTGGCGACGCCCCTCCTTCTGGCGACAGTTGGTGTGCAGCGCGGAAGAAAACGGGAACCCTGAGACGGGAATCCGACTGGAAGGCTTCGAGTAAAGACGAAGTCACAGGCAACGCATACGAGGTGATCTCGCCAATTTGGCGAACTATAATCCTCGCACGAGTCCGCGCCATCTCACGCAGATGAAAAGATATGCTCATCTTACGGGAAATAAACCGTGAGTTTCTGGATAAAAAGCCAGAAAGAAAAGGTGAGGTCGGAATATCAATCTATGATCAACTTGTTCAAGACCTTTACGACGAGACCCGAGGAGTCGAGTACCGAGCTTGGTCTTGTGTTAACGATGAAAACATGGCCGCTCGAAGCCGAAATCCTAACGCACCGCGTATCATATATTCGATAAAAGCGAGTGCTAGTAAGAACTCAGAGATGGCAGTTTCCCTTCGAGACTGCATCAAGCGAGGCAAGCTACGCCTGCTCATCAACGAAATTGACGGCGTTGAGTTGCTCGAAAAGAGCAAGGCTTACCGCAAGCTATCTGTTGAGGAACAGGTTGCATACCAGCATCCGTACTACCAGACTACCGCCTTTGTAAACGAGACGATCAACCTCGAATATGAAATGGCCGGTCAGAACATCAGGGTGTACGAAGTATCCGGTATGCGTAAAGACCGTTACTCGAGTCTGGCTTATGCCAATTACATTGCATCCGAACTGGAGCGCGACCTGCGCCGACGGTCAACGGATGAATTCAAATACGCGCCACGGTGCGTTTCGACCGTGGAATTTTAAGATGTAGGCGGGAATTCTCGGTTACTTGTATCCGAGATGAAAGCCGTCACAATGGAAACAATCCAAAACATACAGGAAGGAGAACACAGCCGTGAACAAGGCATACAAATATAGATTGTATCCAACAGACGAACAAGCAACTATGTTTGCAAAGACCTTCGGCTGTTGCCGCAAGGTCTATAACCTGATGCTTGAGGAAAAGATCGATAATTATAAGCGTACAGGAAAGTTTGCAACAGTCACTCCCGCTAAATATAAGAAGGAGTATCCTTTTCTCAAAGAAGTAGATAGTCTCGCTCTCGCGAACGCTCAAATGAATTTACAGAGCGCATTTCGCAACTGTTTCGACAAATCTCGTAAAAGGAGAAACAGCTTTCCTAAGTTCAAGTCTTCTAAACATAGCCGGAAAGCCTATACCACGAATAACCAAAACGGCACGGTGGCTATCGTTGACAAGGGAATTAAACTTCCCAAAATCGGCAAAGTCAAAGCCGTAATACACAGAGTTCCTGATGCAGCATGGAAACTAAAGTCGGTTACGATTTCTCAAGAGAGCGACGGTAAATACTATGCCGCAGTTCTCTTTGAGTTTGAGCAAAACATTGTTCCCGTCACATCATTGGATAATGCGATTGGACTGGACTATGCTTCTGATGGACTGTACGTTGACGACAAAGGCGATGTTGGTACCAACCATAAGTATTATCGTGAGAGCCATTCAAAACTCGCTAAAGAGCAGAGAAGGCTTTCGCGCAAGAAAGGTTCCAAGAAGAACGAACCTCGTTCCCATAACTATCTGAAGCAGCTGCAGAAGGTCAACAAAATCCATAAACATATTGCCAATCAGAGATTAGATAACCTACATAAGATATCTACTGAGATAGCCAATCAGTATGATGTCGTATGTGTGGAAAGTCTGAATATGCGGTCCATGTCTAACAGGAGCTTTCGAAATGGTAAAGCCACTTTAGATAATGGTTACGGTCTGTTTCTCAATATGCTTGAGTACAAGCTCGCTGACCGAGGAAAATATCTGGTCAAAGTAGACAAATGGTTTCCTTCAAGCCAAATCTGCAGTTGCTGCGGAGCTCGGCATCATAAAATGAAAGACCTCTCCATTCGTATTATGAAATGCGATTGTGGGTTTACAATGAGTCGAGATCAAAACGCAGCTATCAACATAAAAAACGAAGGATTACGAATTCTGAGAAATGCGTAATTCTCAGCTCGGTAGGCTGGGAACCAGCCAAACCTAACGCTTGTAGACATTGTGTAAGACTCGCCTGCCCTTCGGGGCCGACAAGCTACGATGGACGATGCAAGAAGCTCGGTAACTTATTGCCGAGTAGTTCACTTTGGAGGTGACATCATGACTGAAAATACAAAGCCGCTGATTGATGAGGCGGAAGATGGTGCAACTATTGTCACCTCATTTGCCGACCGCGAGACTGCAGAGCGATACAGGCACGCTGTTGCGACGTATGACCCGCAGAACCGCATGTACAGCGCATATCTCAATGATGGCGCTTCAGCAAGCACGCTGACTACTAGCACGATTTCCTCTCTGGGTGAAGGAGCACAGTCCAATCTGTCCAGTGTCCAGAGTATCAATGCTATTATCCGCAAGTACATCAACATTGATGACATTGTTGGTATGGTCGTACAGTCCATCCAGAACAACATCAACACGGATATCCGGCTGTCGTACCGCAACTTCAACGGTGCCCGTAACAAGACAAAAACGCTGGAAAAGGCACAGGCTATCCTGAACGATTTCAACTCTCAGGTGCGCGTCGAGCAGTTTATCCGAGAAGCGATTGTCACGGCATATATCGAAGGCAACTTTGCGGCCGTGCTTCGCAACAACACGGAGAACTGGCAGATTGATTGGCTCCCGTTGGACATCATCGAGAACTCCGGCTATGAGAGCAATGGCAATCCGGTTCTTCTGGTGGGCATCGAAAACCTGAAGTCTGCACTGCAGAAGACAATGCTCAAGAACAAACAGCGCAAGCCTCTGTTCTTCAACGACACGCAGGAAGAGGTTGAAGCAACCTTCCCGAAAGAGGTCGGTGAAGCGATGAAGGCTAAGGAGACCTATGCCATTCTTGACAATAACTACACTTACATGGTTCGTGTCAACAATTTTGGCAAGAAATACGGCGTCTCCCCTATCTTCCGCGCGATGTCTTCTGTTTTGATGCTGGAGACTTACCGCAACGCAGATGAGACCACGGCGAAAAGCAAGGCTAAGAAAATCATCCATCAGGTGATGAATGAGAAATGTCTTGGTCCCAGTGCTGACCGCCGTTGCTTTGAAGAACAGGCATATAACCATGACAACCTGATGCAAGCGTGGAAAGCCAGTACGGTTGTTGTTACCACTGGCCCATCCGTTAAGGAAATCAAGTATGTTGAGCCAGAGGTAAACGAAACCTCTGCGGAAACGGTAAACCTGTACCGTAACAAAGTTCTTTCGTCTCTGGGCGTCGCTTTTCTGGCGGCAGATAAGTCCCAGACGGCTTCCACTGCCAACATCAACCTGTCACAGCTGCTCAAGTGCATCAACTCTATCTCTGAGCAGGTAGAGCGTATGCTGGAGCATTTCTATCGTCAGGTTCTGTCAATTAACGGCATTGGTGCCGAGTATATCCCGAGTGTAAAGATTATCGACTCCGAACTGCTCGATATGGATATGCGTATGGAGCTTAGCAAGCTGCTGTACAGTACGTTTGCTGTCAGCCGCGAAACTTCCCTCGGCATGGTCGGCATCGACCTTGAGGATGAACGGGTTAAGCGCGAAAAGGAAGAGGCTGACGGTCTCAGCGATATCTTCCTGCCGTATGCTACCTCGTATAATTCTGATGGCAACGCTGACGGCGAGAGCAAGCCCGGCAGACCGGCTGATTCCAATGACCCGGACAAGCAGGGGTACGACGAAACCTACAACGACACACGGGAGTAAGCGATGGAGAGAAAGCTGAAACTGGTTTGCCCGCATTGCAAGCGGGACTACTTTTTATTATGCAAATCAGGCATCTGCAAACCCGCAGATGCCTTTTTTGAAGAAGAAAACGCTGAACTGATCGCACAAAAACTGAAAGAGCGCGGTCTGGAGTTTGGCGTGACGAAGGAGGTGAACGAGACCGATGAATAAAGAAAAGACATTTCTGACCAGTAGCACGATTGAACTGAGCGAGGACGAAGAGAATTCTCAGTTTCTTACGCTTGTCAACCGTATCTGCTACTACGATGAGCCAAATCTGAACTCGGTTCTGCTTCCCTCCGATACTGCTGAAGAGTGCGCTCAGTCTCTGATTGACATGCCGGTATATGCAAAATGCCGCACGAACGCAGACGGCGAGCCGACTTTCGGCAGTCACGAAGTTGCATTGGATGCAGATGGAGAGTTGTTCTTCGACACGACTCCGATTGGTGTTCACACAGCTGTTGAAATTAAAGACGACACGGTGGACGTAAACGGAAAACTGGAGACACTCCCCTGCCTTTTTGCAACTCAAAAGATCTGGAAGCGCAACAAAAACGCTGTAGCGGCTATAAAACGGCTGTTTGCCGAGGGCAAACTCCACAATTCGTGGGAGATTGCCAGCTATGAATACAGCTTTGCAGATGGCATAAAGACCATCACCGGCTATGAATTTGAGGGCAACACTTTCCTCGGCTATGAATTTGCCGACCCTGCTTATGGCAAGGACGCGAAGGTTGTTTCTTTGTCACAGACCGATGAGCTGATGGTTGCTGAAGCGTTGAGCCGCGACCTGATCGACCAAAAATCGAGTAAGGAGGACGAAACTTTGAAGAAGAATAAGACTTCTGCACAGGTTGAGCCGCAGGTAGACCCGCAGGTTGCAGAACCGCAGGTAACTGAGCCTGTTGTTGAGCCTGCACAGGCAGCTCCTGTTGAGCCGACCGTTGAGCCGGCACAGGCTGAGCCGCAGAATATCGAGCCTGCTCAGGCTGAGCCTGCTGAACCGCAGCCCGCAGAACCGGAAACCGCTTCTGAGCCACAGCCAGAAGAGCCTGCAGAACCGCAGCCGGAAGAGCCGCAGGGCGAGCCGGTAGTTGCTTCCCTGACTGACTGGGATATCCAGCGAAAGATTGATGAGGGCGCACGCGACCTGATTGACGGCTGGTACTGGGTGGCTTATCTGTTCCCGGAGGAGCACAAGGCACTCCTGCGCGTAGAAGGCGGCGACGAGCTGTCCTATATGCAGGTATCTTACGTTGTAAACGACGATGATACCGTTACCGTATCTGACCCGGTTGACGTAAAGCTGTCTGTTTCCGTATCGGAAATCAACAGCAAAGTCGCTGAACTGACGGATACGATTGCTTCTCTCAACCAGAAGGTAAATGACCTGACGGCTGAGGTTGAAACGCTGACTCCGTACCGTGAAGCTGCCCAGAAGGCAGAGCACGATGCGGCTGAGGCAAAACTCCGCGCTTATGCAGAGAATTCCAAGCAGTTCACTGAAGAGGAGCTGCAGAGCGAGGAAATGACGAAGATTTTCAGCGAACTGGATGAGTCCGCGCTGAAGATGATGATTGCTGACCGTGTGGTTTCCGCACAGGCGCAGCAGATTCAGGCAACTGTATCTGCACCGCAGGTTCAGCTGTCCAATACTTCCAACCTGACGGTCAATGAACCGTCCGCAGACGGCGTATCTCTGATGCGTGCGTTCCTGCGCCACTAAAATCTAAAAGAAAAGGAGAAATTGACATGATTCGAGAGCTTGAAACTGTACAGGGCAAGCCCGTTGAGCTGCTTCTGACTTCCGCAGTTGTTAAGAAGGGCGCACCGGTAGACGTTGACTCTGAGGACCAGACCGTAAAGGCAACTGCAGAAGGTCTTGGCACTAAGCTGTGCGACGTAAACGCAAAGTATGAGGGCATTTACTCTATCGTTGAGCCGACCGACGGCGAGTTCGAGGAGGCTGCAGCTGGCGAGCGCGTTCGCGTTATCCAGACCCTGCCGGGTGAGATGTATGCTACTTCCGAGCTGGACACCGAGACCCTGCAGGCTGGCGACAAGCTGCAGGCTAAGAACGGCAAGTTCGTAAAGGCAACTGCTGGCCAGTACGCTTACGAGTACCGCGGCATCTACTCTGATCCGACCGGTATCAAGATGGGCAAGATCGCGCGTGTAGAGGTTTCTACCGTAGCATAAGCCCTGTTAACCAACTACATTTGAGGAGTCTTGTACTCCTCTTTTCTATTTTTTGAAGAAAGGAAGATACACATGAACACTGAAATCAGTGCAATTATGGATCAGTCTGGCCGTGTTCTGGACTGGGCAAATGCTGTAAAGTATTCCCCGGCTGAGCTGTCTGCTGAGGACAAGGAAATCTCTGCAGTTACCGACGCTTGGGTAAAGGAACTGGGCAAGACCGGTTTTGATAAGGATCACGAGCTGTCCGCTCTGGTTACCAAGACCTTCACTCCGGACACCGTTTCCGCTCCGTCTGAGCTGATCGACATGCTGTTCGACAACGATTCCATTGGCGAGTTCGATGACTACCGTGTAACCGTTGACCCGGAGAACACCATCGAAGTATACGACGCAATCACCGGCGGCAACGTACCGCGTTCGTTCATCGACTTCAAGGTTCTGAAGCCGACCTTCTGCTCTCTGCAGGCTGAGACCTCTCTGAAGCTGGAGGACATCCGTCGCGGCGGCTACAAGTCTGTTGCAAACATGATCACCAACATCAACGAGGCTTTCGAGCTGGCTCGCGTTACCCGCATTCTGGACATCCTCGACAAGGCTCTGGCTGGCGGCGAGAACGTATTCACCGAGACCGGCGCTACCCCGACTGAGGAGATCTGCCGTAAGCTGGCTACCTATCTGATGGACGTAACCAACGGCGAGACCCCGGCTATTTTCGGCCAGAACAAGTACATCGTTGGCATGACCGGCCTGCAGTCCGCTCAGTACGGCTTCTCCGACGCTGTAAAGAACCAGTACAACAAGGTTGGCAAGCTGGATATGTATGCTGGCTGCCGTCTGTTCGGTCTGTCTGGTGTTAAGAAGCTGGCTAACGGCGACTTCATCATTCCTGACAAGCGTCTGTTCGCAGCTGCTGGCAAGATTGGTAAGGTTATCACCCGCGGCGAGACCCGCACCTATCAGGAGACTGACATCAACAACGAGCAGATCCACATCAAGGTCGGCGGTTACTCTTTCGGTACTGTTGTTACCGATATTTCCAAGGCTGCAAAGGTAGTTTACAATCAGTAATCTGCCCTCGCATAGGGCGGGCAACAGCCCGCCCAAAAAATAAATTTTCAAGGAGACAATATCTTGACTTATAAAGCAGATACCCCAGTAAAGGTATATAACCACAGCGTCAGCCCAATCAACCTGCCCGGTCAGTTTCGTGCGTATTACCTTGAGGGCACGCGCGGTGTTCCGACCGTTGTAACGATGCCGTTCTCTGATGTTGAGTACATCAACTCTCGTTCGCCGGTGTTCCGCAACGGCACGGTACAATTCAGTGAGGCAGAGCGCGATGATGTTTATCGTGCGCTGTATCTCGACAACTGGCGTGATACCGTTCTGTTTGATGAGGAAATCGACCGCATTATTCGTGAAAACGATATGGACGCGGCTGAGAAGTTCCTCAAGCTGACTACTGTTGCTGAGATTCATCGTGTTCGCGGCCACATGGTTGCTCTGGCAAACGACGACAATCTGGATATCTCCAAGCGCATGATCGACCTGATCGACCAGCGCTATGATGAGATCAACCACGGCGTTCGCAACACCAAGATCAACCTCGGCAAAACAAAGGAACGCGCAATGCAGGACGAAGACCCGCGTATCTCGGTAATGATGGAGCAGATGGCTGCACTTCAGGCACAGCTGGCGGCTATGCAGACTGCATCGCAGACTGCGACTGCGCCCGCACCGAAGAAGCAGACCACTCGCAAGAAGGCTGCTCCGGCTGCAAAGACCGACGCTGAGTAAACACGAGGAGGTGTACGCCCAATGTCCACTCCTTGTGAATCTGTCTACGATGTTTTTTTCGACCTGATCGAAGAAGATCGTGACTTTTTCAACTACTATGAAGCGACTGATGAAGAGAGTTACATGCTTGCCCTTCAGCGAGCAAAAGCTCTGCTCCGCGACGCCGCAATCAGAATGCAGATGGAATGCGATGCTGAAATCGACTTCACTGACACCTATACGGAAGGCGAAGGGCGCAAACAAAAGGAGTTTTTCACTGCTGACTTAACTCCCTTCGAAATCGACCTTCTCGCCAACCTGATGTATGAGGGCTATCTGAAGCGAGATGTTTCCAAGCTCCGTGCATTCCAGCACCAATATACGCCGAGCGACCTTCAGGTATTCTCCCCTGCTAATGACCGAAAGACCTTTATGGCTATGTACAATACGGTCGTAGAGGAGAACAAGGTTAAACTCGACCGTTATGCTCGCAGAGACCGAACGACCGGCAAACAGCGCAGCATTGACTATACTTCGTATGGCACGGAGGAGAGTTGATGAACGCTTTAGAGAAAAACCGCTGGATTTGTTTCGGCAAAGAAGCCACTTACGCCAAAGACTCGCGTATCGCTGCTCTTCAAAAGGACTTTGCAAATCACTTCAAAGATTCGATTGATTATCAGCCGGAAGCGAAGGTCAATGGAAAACAACAAGAACTAATTGTGGCAAAAAACAAGAGCGTTACCAACACCCGCCGTATTTACGCCTATCCGGGCGAAACCTTTTACGCGGGTGATGTGGTAGATGCACTCAATGCCAAGTGGCTGATCACAGAAGTTGATCAGAACAAAGAAGTATACACCAAGGGCATTATGCAGCTCTGTAACCGCGAGCTTATCTGGCAGAATCGCAATACCGGCGAGATTCTTCGCCGTTGGGTTACGGCCGAAAAGCCGTATTACTCCAATCTGGATGAGGCAAAGCCGCTCACAGTTTCCAGCCGTGAGTACAAGATTCAGGTTACGTTCGACGAAGAGACTTCTCTTATCGACATAGACAAGCGATTCATGCTCGAAATCATCGGCGAAAGCCCCAAAACGTACAAGGTTACTGCTGTCGATACCATTACCGCGCGTTCTTACCAGAGCGGCGAGATTCGCGGATTCTTGGTGCTCAACGTAACACAAGACCTTTACAACCCCAAGACTGACCGCAAGGATTTGCTCCTTTGCGATTATGTTGAACCGGCGCAAATGCCAGACCCAACACCCTCCCCCGCCGACAATGGAAAAATTACGTTCACCTACAATGGCAACGCAACGATTCGTCAAGGTGGTTCAGCTAAGAAGTTTACCGCGCATCTGTATGACGGCGCGGACAATGAGATTCTTGACGCTGAGTTTGAGTGGAGTATTGCTGTGGACGGCGTACTGATGGACAAATTCACATTGACACCGAGCGGCGCTTTTGCCCGTCTGGCGGCTATGGACTTTGTCGAATTGCAAGGCGTTGTGGTTCAGCTTATCGCTAAGCATGGCGAGATCAAAGGAAGTCTGGATGTGGAGGTGGTTTCGTGAGAAACGGAGACAAGCAGTCCGAAGTGACGAAGCTCAAGCGAGAGATTATCAAGCTGCTGTATTCAAATCCTGAAATCATTGAAATTCTGGACAACGAACAGGTTGACCCTGACTGTCCAGATACCGCTGAATGGGTTTGCATTTTCCCGTATGTAAAGCTGGCTAATATTCAGGAGGAGGTCGGCACCTTCATTGGTGTGACTATTGACTCCAATGGCCCGCTGGAGAACGACCGATTCAAGCAGCTGCTTGTAACGGTTACGGCCTTTTGTCCGATTACCAATATGCAGGTAAAAGGACAGAAAGGTACGCGCACCGATATTCTCGCCGGAGATATTTCAGAAACGCTCAACTGGAACCGCAGCCTCGGCATGTTCCGTTTGAAACTCGTAAATGAGCAGGAGGGCGTTATGTCTGCTCAGCAATACTATTTCAGAACATTGCAGTTTACCGCAATTCGCGGCAATGACCTGAAGAATGGGCAGGCCAATATTCATTGAATGACCTGAAAATGTACCGAGGCGACCCTTTGGTCATCAATGACTTAATCCAAGTGCGGCAGCCGACACTCGGAGAGATTGCAGATTTTGGTGAAGAGCGTTATTTTCAGATGCTTTCCGCTATCTGTGGTTCGCCGAGCGACTTTATGGTGGCACTTGATGACATGGGTATCCGATACGAGGAGATCACGGACTTTCAACTGTTCTTGATGCTCACTCGCAACTTAACACCAGACGATACCCGTATTTTACTCGGAGATTTAGACTTGTCTGCTTATGAGCCGCAGCTCAACCCGCAAGACGGTCAGCTTCGCTTATACAATCCTAAAACACAATCCGTCGTTGACAACGCGGTCTATCAACAGATCACGTCATTCATTCGTCAGATGCACTCCATGACGAAGAAGATCGTCAAGACGGTAACCGAGCATGACAGAGAATATATGCTGGCCAAGGAGAGACGTGCTGCAAAGTACGCTCGCCGCCACCAGCACTTTGAATCTGTCCTGTTCCCTTTGATTTCCGCACTTTGCAACCATGAGGGGTTCAAATACAACCCCGATACGGTTTGGAATGTGCGGATTTTTGTGTTTTATGACAGCTTAAAGCGGACACAGAAAATCACCGAAGCAAGACAACTGACGGCCGGATTGTATGCCGGTACGTTGGATAAAAAGAGCATCAGCGATGACGCTCTGAACTGGTTAGGAAACCTGAATTAAGGTTTCCTTTTCTAACTCAAACTAAAGAAAGGAAGAGACACACTATGAATATGGAGAATTTCCTTCTGGAGTCCTTCGATCTGGCGTCTATCTACGACATCACCACCGGTGAGCTGTACGCACTGTGCGACCAGATTAAGGATGGTTCTCTGGAGAACACCGTTGATTCCAGCGATGTTACCGGTAAGATGGGCATGCTGCTCGCTTCCCTCGACCGTAACAAGGCTGCAACGATTACTTGGAACAACGCATTCCTCGTAGCTGGTCTGCTGGCTGCTCAGGCTGGTACCGACATTGAAGAGGCATCTGAGGATAACAAGATTCAGGTTCCGAACTTCGAGCGCGTTGAGCTGGACACCGACACCACCGCTAAGCTGTCCTACGTTCCGGTAGGCGTTGAGGGTGCTGAGGTTAAGCGCATCTGGCTGGTTGCAAGCGACGGCACGCAGGGTGCTGAGTACACTGTTGTTGCTGACACCCCGGTTAAGGGCAAGTCCTTCACTGTTAATGCTGCAGAGAAGACCATCACCTTCGCAGCTGATGACCTGAAGAAGGGTTCCGAGATCTACGTTGCTTACGACCACGAGATCACCGAGGGCCGCAAGATTTCCAACATCGCAGACAACTTCTCTAAGAATGCACGCATTCTGGTTGACTGCACTGTTGCTGAGAAGTGCGACGAGAACATCAAGCACCATGCAATCCTCGAGATTCCGAAGGCTAAGATCGACGGCAACTACACTCTGGATATCGGTGACGAGCCGGCTGTTCATGCGTTCAGCGCTAAGACTCTGACCGACGTATGCGCCAAGGACAAGACCCTCTGGAACATCTATCTGGTAGCCTAAGTTATCTGATTCATCGGGAGGCTTTCGAGCCTCCCTTTTATATAGAGGTGTAGCCAAGAGGATACGGCAATCGGCTTTGACCCGATGATCGCTGGTTCGAATCCAGCCATCTCTGCCATATGCGAGTGTAGGCTAATTGGGAAACTGGGAATCTCCAAAATTCTCCGATCTTCGTTCGACTCGAAGCACTCGTGCCACATTAAATAAGAAAGGAAACTATTATGGCTGAATATCTGAACGCAGTCTGCAAAGTCTGCGGCAAAAAGTATCACCATTGCGAGAAGTGTGAACAGATCGGCAGCTGGCGTGCTGTAGCATGCTCGCCCGAATGCTGGAACATCTGGGTAGACACTGTTCGCGCACGCAAAGCCGCTGAAGCTGCGGCACAGGAACCGGTCGTAGAAGCTCCCGTTATCGAGGAGACTCCGATCATCACCTATGAGGATTCGCGTCCTGCTGAGGATGTATATGACGCGGATGTAAGCGTATCAACCGAGGAATGACCGTTTTTGTCCTCGGTTTCTTTACATTTCGCAAATAAAACGAAAATTTTTTGAACGGAGGCGAACGCGAATGGCTTTAACCGATTACAAACCGTTTCAGACGGTAAAGATCAACAGCTACACACAGCTTGACATCGTGCCGCACAGCTCGATTGAGGCTGTGGCTTTTGAAAAATGCGCCGACCCGAAAGAGACACTCGGCAGTTACTATTCCAGTAAGGAAAAGAAGCCGCAGATTATAATTAACGGCGGTCTCTTTAATATGTCCACCGGGCATGAAGTTTGCTGAGATGGCGAAAATCTTCGTTGAATACGATGCTCAGTATGCGGTCAATAACCAACGACTGAAGTCGCGGGCTTGTAAAAGGTAAGCTCCGCTTTGGTTGTGCTCACAAGAGTATGTTGACTACCCTCAGTGTAGAAATACACTACGTTACAGGTGAATATATAGTCACCACACAGCGTTAATCCTAACTGTGTGCTCTGAGGCAACGTATCACGACAAGCCGAGGTAAAGCCGACAGGTGCGTTGTTAAAACCACTTGTGACATTGGGTAAGGATTTCGACTCCTCTTTAGAGGAGAACAGCTTCTTTTTAGCTGTTAATTTATTAGGAAAGGAGCGTGACATCATGTATGTATACGTTATCAACAAGCATGGCGAGCCTTTGATGCCATGCTCATCACATAAGGCTCGTACATTGTTGAACAATAAGAAAGCGTGTGTAGTAAAGCGCACGCCGTTCACCATTAAACTCCTGCACGGAAGTGCAGGATACAAGCAGCCGATCACCCTCGGCGTTGACGCAGGAAGCAAACACGTTGGTCTTTCAGCATCAACCGAAACGCATGAACTTTATCGTGAGGAATTCGCTCCTCGTAATGATGTAGTGGATTTACTTTCTACGCGCAGAGAATTCCGTCGTGCAAGGCGTAATCGAAAGACTCGCTACCGCGCACCGAGATTTAATAATCGCGTACATAGCAAACACAAGGGTTGGTTAGCTCCTTCCGTAGATGTAAAGATTCAAGAGCACATCACTATTATCAAGCATGCGTGTCAGATCATACCCGTTTCTCTTGTACGAGTGGAAACGGCGGAGTTCGACACGCAGCGTCTGAAGGCAATGCTCGAAGACAAGCCTCTGCCGGTAGGTACAGATTATCAGCTCGGTGAGATGTACGACGAATACAATGTTCGTCAGTATGTGCTGAAGCGTGATAACTATACTTGCCAGTGCTGTGGAGCACATGCAACAAAGACAAAGCAGGTTAAGCTGCATGTACATCATTTGGAGAGTCGCAAGACAGGAGGCAATGCACCAAACAATCTGATTACTTTGTGCCCGACCTGTCATAAGGCTATCCATGAAGGTAAGAAAACTCTTAGCAACAAGAAACGGGGTAAACCATTCCGGGATGCTGCGTTTATGGGTATCATGCGTAAGACCCTGCTTGCTCGGTTGCGTGAAGAGTTGCCAATTCCGGTGCAGCAGACATATGGCTACATTACTAAGATGCTTCGTGAAAAGAACAATCTTCCTAAAAGCCATATGAATGATGCATTGTGCATTGCAAAACATCCGAAAGCAGAACCTTGCGATAATTGTTATCGGTCGAAAGCCGTAAGGCATCACAATCGGCAGATTCACAAGGCATCGATTCTCAAAGGTGGTATCCGCAAGAATAATCAAGCTCCATACATTGTAAAAGGATTCCGCCTTTGGGACAAGGTTCGGTACGACGGACAAGAGTGCTTTATCTCTGGACGACGTGTGACAGGATATTTTGCATTGAAAAAATTAGATGGTACGGTTGTTACCAACAGTGGATCATACAAAAAGCTGCGGTTGTTGGAAACCACTAAAAATTATTTAAGAGAAAGGATGTAAACGGGCAATTCCTCTCACGATTAAAATCGCGAGTCTCCTTGCTCGATATAGTGAATCCAATGCGCGTATTAAGTTTTGACCAATCAACCTTGATAACCGGCTGGGCTGTTTTCGATGACGGCGAATATGTTCGTCACGGAATGATCGACTTGCACAGCCAGAAAGACGGCAGTATACGCTTTACGGAGATGTGTTTTGCTATCCGTGATGTCATCACAAAATACAAGCCCGATCAAGTGGTTGTCGAGGATGTTATGTACATGAAGTCGGCGCAGGCACTTATTGTTCTTGCCCGACTGCAGGGTGTCATTCTGGGATACTGTCACATTTTTCAGATTCCCGTAACGATTTACCTGCCTACTCAGTGGCGCAAGGTGCTCGGCTTTAAGCAAGGGCGCGTCACTCGCGAAAATCTGAAACAACAGGCTATCGACCTGATTCGCGAAACCTATAACCTGTCCGTGGAGACGGACGAAGCCGACGCGCTTTGCATCGCGCTGGCTCATCTTAAAATTCTGGAGGAACAAAAGAAAAATGTCCAAGAAGACTGATATTATGGCGGCTCTGACTCCGTATGTAGAGTCTGTAACCAAGGATCTCACTATCGGCGAGACCATTATTCCAATCAAGATTAAGCCGCTGATTACCCCGAAGATGCGTGCGACTATTGTAAATGAGGTCGGCCAGCATATTGATGACGGTGACGGCCGCAATTTTGGTCTGGTTGACTGGGCTTTCCGCTCCGCTGTCGTGAAGATTTGCACTGACCTGCATATCTCACTGGATGGTGGCTTTGAAGCTGCTCTGTTGTATAAGACCGATATCTATACTCTGATTGCAGAGGTTATCGGCGAGGAAAAGCTGGCTGAGCTGGAAGAGGCTTGTTACAAGCAGATTAACGCCGCGATTGATACCGAGTTGGTACTGATGCAGGCAATGACCCAGTCCAACCCGTTTGACCGCATCGCAGACGCGGCGACAGACCTGATGAGCGGTCTGAAGAATGTGATTACCGGCATTGATGTTGATACTGCGAAGGCACTGCTGTCCGGCACACTGGATGATTCCGCAGCGGACAACCTCGTCTACGGCCTTTTCGGAAAGGAGGGTGAAGATGGGACGCCAGACACAGATGAACAAACTGACCTCTCCGGAGCTGACGAAGCAGATAAATCCGGAGAACATTCAGTTGATGAATGATTTTCTGGAGTATCTTCGTTCTCTGAAACGCAGCGAAGGCACAATTAAAGGATACAAGAGCGATCTGCTTATCGTATTCACTTATGTGCTCCAGCACTGCGGGAATAAGTCGTTTATTGATTTGAAAAAGCGAGAGATTGTATCTCTTCAGAACTGGCTAATCAATGAGAACGGCAACTCCCCTGCCCGTGTGCGCCGTGTAAAAGCGGCGCTTTCTTCTCTCTCGAACTATATCGAGAACATTCTTGACGATGAATACGAGGACTTCCGTCCGATTATCCGCAAGATTGAGAACCCGCAGAATACGCCCGTCCGTGAGAAGAGCGTCTTCTCCACCGAGGAGATGGAGGTAATTCTGCAGAAGCTGACTGAGGCGGGTAAGTTTCAGATTGCCTGTGCTCTCGCTCTGGCTGTATATAGCGGTCGCCGCAAGGCTGAACTGACTCGTTTCAAAGTAGATTGGTTTAAGCCTGAGAACGTGGTTTTCGACTATTTTTACTGCACTCCTGAGAAGGTTTTGACCAAGGGTGCTAAGATGATCGACTGCTACGTTATAAAATCAGGATTTGACCCGTACCTGAAACGCTGGTTACAGCAGCGTAAAGACCTCAGCATTAACAGCGAGTGGCTGTTCGTGACCAAAACAGATAAAGGTTACGAGCAGGCTTCGGCTGAAACTTTGAACAGTTGGGCACAGACGATTGACCGATTCACGGTTAAGCCGTTCTACTGGCACTCTATGCGGCACCTTTTTGTGTCCAATCTGGTACGCGACGGTATGTCCGAGAGTGATATTACCGATGTGGTCGGCTGGGCGAACAGCGCGATGGTACAGGTTTATAACGATGTGCCGGCCAGCGAACGACTGAGCAAGTTCTTTGAGAACAAACGCGCAGCGGAGGCAGAAGAAGCCGAAAAGTGATTGGAGGCGACTGATGAAGACTTTTAAGAGTCTTGCAGCTCTGGAGGCTGCTGCTAAAAGGTCAGCGAAAGCGACGTTGAATAATCAGGTTGCAAATCTGGTCAAGAAAAAGATTCAAGAACGAGAGTCGATAGATATTTACGGAAGTTATCTTCCCGTAATGTATTGGCGTAGATACGATCTCGGAACGAATCTTGTAGTGAATCCGACGGGTGCTTATCAAATCAACATATACGATATGGCACCAGCAAATACACCGCAGAGAAGAGGAACTCCTCCCCCTCCGGGATATTTTGCTCAGATGTTAAATGACACCGGTGCGCCGAATGTCTTTAATCATAAGGACTATGTATGGATGCACGAGCGTCCGTTCTACGATCACGCGGTAGCAGAGCTTGAGGGTTCGGGAGAACTTATTTCTGTTGCTCGCGCCGGCTTTTTAGCCAACATTTGAGGGGTTCCCTCGCACTAATGAGCATTCGCTCAAATTTTCTAAAATTTAAGGAGAAACCAAATGGAACTTTTTCTGGAGAATATTGCAAAAGACGCAATGGACCCGTCCACCTATCAGTATTTTAAGGGTTTGCAGGATCGCCGCATCGTATTCAATGATGAGGTTGACGACCGCATTGTCGAAAGTGTCATGCTTCCCTTACTGGAAATGGACAACGACGGCAGTGGCAAGCCAATCACGATTGTACTGAACACCTGTGGCGGTTCGCTGTTTGACGGCATGCCTCTTTGTGATATTATTGACAATCTCAAGACTCCGACAACCATTTTGGTGACCGGCCACGCCTATTCGATGGGCGGCTATTTTCTGATGGCCGGATACAGCAACTCGAACGTAACCAAAAAGTGCTTCAAGCACTCCACTGCCCTGCTGCACGGTGGCTCCAGCTATATGGAAGGCACGAGCTCGTCGGTGAAGGATACGTTTAAGTTTACGGAACGCTTTGAACAGCGTCTTCGCGACTACACACTTTCTCATTCCAAGATCACGGAGGATGAATACGAACGCATGGAACGCTACGAGTGGTACATGGACTCGGATGATATGCTCAAGTATGGTCTTGTGGATGAGGTAATTGGCGCATGAAGAAATTCTATGACACTTGTGCTCTGCTGAACGCCGGTGAACGTGCGTTCGCGGAGCCTTTTTACATCTCTATGGTGACGTTGCGTGAGCTGGAGAATATCAAGACCAGCCGCAGCAAGGATGCCGAGGTCAAGCATAAGGCTCGCAAGGTGACCCGACTACTGGACAGTCACCCAGAGATGTATACGGTAGCAAACTACGCCACGGTGATTCCGAGCACTTCTATTGCTCTGCATGACGGTTCTCCGGATTACCTAATCTGCTACGATGCGGCACAGACCCGCGCGGCAGAGCCGATTGTATTCGTGACGGATGACCTCTCCTGTCGCTGTATTGCGCGAGGGCTGTATCACATGGAAGTAGCATCTTCTGATGTGGAGGATGATATCTACACCGGATATGTTCAGTTCGCGGGTACTTCTGATGAAATCAACCAGTACATGGAGCAGCTCGACACTGCTACCCTGTTCCCGAATCAGTATCTTCTGCTGACGGACACGGAGACTGGCAAGGCGAGCGAAATGCGATTCGACGGTGAGAAATTCGTTGAACTGCGCTTGCCGCATTCCGGCTATCTAAAGGGAAAGAACTCGCTTCAGCGTTGTGCGCTTGACCTGTTGATGAACCGTGATATTGACATTGTCGCAATTCTCGGCACTTACGGCAGCGGAAAGTCTTTCCTGACCACCCAGATGGGGTTGTATCATGTGCTCGAAAAGGGCAACCAGAGCAAACTGTTGGGAATCCGCGAGCCTGCCGGTGAAGGCGCTCCGGTCGGTTATTTGAAGGGTACGCTTGAAGACAAGACGCGCAACTTCTTCCTGCCGATTGAGCAGCAGCTGAAGGGCGGCGAGTTTGAGCTTGAAGCTCTTCGTCAGCGCGGCCAGCTTGATACGAACATCCCCTATTATATGAAGGGCACGACCTACAACGACACGATTATGCTTGTGGACGAGGCGGAAGACTTGTCTGAAGCACAGATTCGGCTTGTAGGAACTCGTCTCGGACAGAACAGCCGTATCTTCTTGAGCGGCGATTATGGTCAGTCACTGGTGGACAGAACTGCGAACAATCCACTGGTAAAGATGTGTAATGAACTGCGCGGCGAGAAGTCCTTCGGGTGCATTTACCTTGATGAGGATGTAAGAAGCAGCGCAAGTAAACTGTTCGCTGAGCTGTTCAAATAAAGTAGACAGGCGAAAAGGAAAGATGTATAATGTCTCCAGAAATAAAGATTGGCGGAGATATTATGTATCAACAAAATACGAAAGTCGAAATGGCTAACAGTAAGAATAATCGCAGACGAGTTAATCGTTTTAATCGAAGAAAAATAATCGTTGGCAGCCATTCTCGATTGGCTATCCCGCTATTATATTCAGACAGAAGCGGGAAAAGGCGCAAGCCTACCGACGAATAATCAGGAGTGTTTATGAACATCGAATATCTTATCAATAATCTCGACCAGATAATGATTTATTTCATCCCGGCGACTGTTTTTATGGTTGCCTATCGTTTGACGGCTCGATATTCAGCTCCCAGAGAACTTTTCTCTGCAAATACTGTTATCTGGAGTTATGTTTTAACGGTTGGATTGCGTTGGTTTTGGCCTAATATCAGCATACCGATTATCATAGCGGTGTCGTTTGCTTTAGGGTTCTTTGGCGGAATTGTCCGCAACTCCGGATTTGTTGCTTTTCTGCTCGATAAAGTTTTCTACAAGTCGTTAGATGAAGATGTATGGTATGCGATTTCTGATTTCAAAAAAGGTACAACTTTGCGTGTATATCTTGACGATTCAGATATTTCTTACCAAGGATATTTCACCGAAGATCATAAGAGTGAGGATGGACATCGTTGGATTGTCTTGACTAACTATAAAAAATTTGTCGGTAATGAATCGCATACAGATGAACCGTTGTTTGACTACAAAGAAGATAATACACGAAAAATTGTATTAGACACCACGAAGATTTCGCGGGCTGAAATCAAATATCCAAAGAACAGTTCTAAAATTTAATACGAGTCTGAAGCACCACATAAATGTGGTGCTTCTTTTATTTTAGCCGCGCCTTTCCGCGGCTTTTTGCTATAAGGAAGGTGAATTTATGGCTGATTTAGGCGTTACTGTCGAACTTATCCCTAAGTTTGATCAGCTAGAGACTGCGCTTAGAAATTACAAAGACTTCCCTATCGATGTAAACTCTGCTGAGTTGACGCAGAACATCAAGAATGCGATTGACGCGGCTACAAAAACGCCGATTACGATCAAAGTAGATACTGCAAATATCACTGCTCAGGTTAAAAAGGCCATCTCGGCGGCTGGAACTGGAACGACTGGCTCCGGCAAAGCTAAGTCTTCTGCGGCTTCGACCCGCTCCTCTACCACAAAGAGCAGCTCGTCTAAGAGCTCCCCATCGGGCAAAACAGATGCAGAGAAGGCTGCGGAACGGCAGTTGCGCACAATGGAGCGTCAGGCGACCGGCTTGAGACAGATGATGTCTTATCTGAAGAACATGTCGAGTCCTATCGATTCAAAGGCTATCTCGGCGGCTGAAACCGCGATGAAGAAGTTTGAGTCGACGACCAAGGGAACTGTAGAAAGCGTTAACGCGCTGAAAGAGGCACAGCAGGCGACCAATATTGCGTTCTCTCGCAATAATTTGAAGGCTGCAGAAAAGGCCGAGCGATCTATGTTGGATGTCCAGCAGATTCGCTCTAAGTTTGGAAAGCTCAAGCAGGGCAACCTTTTTGGTGAGGAGAATGTAGCCAGCCTTGATAAGATGCTCAAACAGTACAAGGGCATGGCGGATTTCACGCCAGAGAAGTACGCGCTTGAGAAAAACATCAAGAAAATGTGGACTACAGTGTCCAGACAGAACTCCCAATCGGTTACTGATAGTGTTTTGGCGTCCGGTCAGAAATATATAACGCAGCTTCAGGCCCTAAAAGATAAGGGGACGCTACAGAATTATGACTGGACGGCATTCGAGAATGCAAAATCTGTTTTTCAGAATGCGGCGGCCGGTACTTATGAGCTGGAGCAGGGTCTGAATGGACTCCGTTCCGCGTGGGCTGACGCGAGCGCACAGGCGGATTTGTTCAATGCTAAGCAAACTGCGACCGTTCGTTCTCAGAGATCGCAGGAACATTTGGCGAACATTTATCGGCAGGCCAGCGAAACGCTTAAAAATAACCCAAAAGCGGCGGGTTCTTATTTTCAAGGCGAACTGCAGAACATTATGAGCCGTGCGAGAAACCCGGGTGAAGGTGACAGTGTTGAGGGACTTCAAAGAGACCTCGCGGCGGTTCGCTCCAGTATGGAAGAACTCGGGTTTACGTCTGAAACTGTCGGGCAGAAGCTGACTCGTCTGTTCAAGGATCACTTTAATACGGCTATTGCGATGGCAGGACTGCACTTATTGCAGAATGGCTTACAGCAGACGCTCCAGAATGTTATCGACGTTGACACAGCGATGACAGACCTGAAAAAGGTTTCGGAAGGCTCAAGTCAGGATTACGCTAATTATCTTGACAGCGCTGGTGAACGCGCGAAGAGCCTCGGCGCTTCGATTACGGATGTAATTGGAGCAACATCTGAGTTTAGCCGACTCGGATTTAATTTGGAGGATGCCTCCAATCTTGGCGACTGGGCGACCAAATATATGAACGTGTCGGAGTACACGAACATTGAGGACGCGGCACAGTCGCTTGTTTCTACTCTGCAGGGCTTCCATCTTGCTGCTGATGATGTTGGAAGCGTTGTAGACCGTTTCAATGAGGTCGGGAACAACTACGCCGTGTCCTCACAAGGTCTTGGTGAGGCTTTACAGCGTTCCGCGGCGGCTCTGTACGCAGGCGGTAACTCTCTCGATGAGAGTTTGGGCCTCGTAACAGCGGCAAACGAAGTGGTTCAGGACCCAGACACAGTAGGAACATGGGCTAAAACCCTTAGTATGTACCTCCGTGCCGCTAAAGCTGATGCTAAAGAGGCCGGAATCGAAACGGATGGTATGGCAAACTCTGTGAGCGAGCTTCGCGAAACCATCAAAACTTTAACTCACGACAAAGTTGACATCATGGCCGACAAGGCAGGCACTCAATTTAAGAGTACAACGCAGATTATGCGCGAAATTGCCGACGTTTATGATCAACTTAGTGACGTAGATCAGGCAGACCAATATTGCCTGTGCGTACAGAAATGTGCGTAAATAACACATCTAAAACCAGTAAAACCTAAAGCCTTACCACCACAATGCGGATGAAATAAGCTGGCATGACGGTAACGAAAGTAAAACAACGGTAAGGATTGCATACGGTCAAAAGCCTAAGTGCAGTGACAATGGTAGCTTGGTCGCGAAGCCTCGAATAGAGGTGTGTCAAACGATCATTCCCATGTAGGGCTGCGTAAGCAGCAACAGAAGTACGGCGCAAACAAAGGCGTGGGTGAGAACCCCTTAAATGGAAACGGTGTGGTCGTCGCCGAAAGGCACGATTAAGAAATGATCTAAACTTCTGCGGAAACGCAGAGACGCTACAAAATTGATCTAAAAATTCAAAAAACGGAGGAAACTCTTATAAAATACACATATACAGATGTAAAAGCAGAATTTGAAGAACGTGGTTATGATCTTGTCTCGACTGAATATCGACAAGTATCTGATAAACTTGATTATATATGTCGAAAGCATCCTGATGCCGGCGTTCAAACAATTTCATTCAGCAAATTCCATAGTAACCATCAGGGTTGTAAATTTTGTGGATTTGAGCGCAGAGCAGCGAAAAAACGAAAAAAGTTTGATAAAACTAACGACAAAAAGTTATGTGAATCTAAAGGGTTTATCTACTGCGATACCGTTAGAGAGAATTCCAAGATATACATCACTTTTATTTGTCCTAAGCATGCTGATTTAGGTATTCAGAAAATGCAATATCACAATATGGATAGAGAACTCAAAGGATGTCAGTATTGTTCTGGTAAGAACTTACCATCTTGGTATATTGTCAAACAGATTGAGCAGATCAACCCAGATGTTGAATTACTTGAAATACCTACAAAAATAAATCAACATATACAATGCAAGTGCAAAGTCCATGGAATAGTATGGACTCCTCGAGCAGGAGATTTAATACTAGGTAAAAGTTGCCGAGAATGTGGCAGAGAGAAAAATGCGAGAAAGTCCGTGTTATCCTTAGCTAAATTTCAAGAAAAGGTATCTCTTGCAAATTCCGAGGTAGAGGTTGTTGAATATTCTGGTGCTCGAAAGAATGCTAAATTCAAGTGTAAACTATGCGGGCATATATGGGAATCTAGTGCTGAGTCAATGACTACTCATGGAAAAATGTGTCCGAATTGTTGCCATTATTATAAAGGCGAACGACTAATCGAACAACTACTTACTTCTCGCAAGATTAGATTCGAATCTCAAAAGAGGTTTGATGATTGCAAAGATAAGAGGCCTCTGCCATTTGATTTTTACCTTCCGGAATTAAATGCTTGTGTAGAATACGACGGACAACAGCATTTTTATCCTGTATGGGGAGATGAATCTTTCGCGAAAACGGTTGAACACGATGGTATCAAAAACCGATATTGCGAACGGTGTCAAATTCCATTACTCCGTATCCCTTATACGGAACAAGAAATCGAAAACAAATTAGATCAATTTATTGAATCAATAGCTAGTTGATTCGGTAGCTCACGGGAGTTGTGCCCCCGTGGAATATACTGAGCTTTGCTCAAAACCATTTCTGGCAAGAGAATGGCGAATACGACTTCAGCGCTCATCCAGAACTGGTCGACCGTTGAGGATGTCATCAAATCAACTCAAAATGCAACTGGCTCAGCAGATGCCGAGAACGCAAAATATCTTGATTCTATCCAGGGTAAACTTGCACAGTTCCAAGCACAATTCCAGTCCGCAAGCACGAGCGTTCTTGATTCTGGCCTTGTGAAAGGCACAATCGACGCCGGTTCTGGCATTCTCGGGTTTTTCAACACTCTGATTGATAAACTTGGCGTCCTTCCGGGGCTTATCGCCCCTGTAGCTTCCCTGCTTCTGTCAATGAACGGGAAAGGCATTATTGGAGGGAAGGGAGAATCTGGAGAAAACATCTTTGGCGGAAGTGGTTTATTTAGCTGGCTTAAAAATTATAACACCAAAAATCATGACTACTGGAAGGAACAAAATGATATTCTGAAAAGCTACGCTCAGATGAAGCAAAAACTCAGAGGTGCTGATTTTGAAAAAGCTCTTTCTGGCGCAAGTATTCAGAGTCGTGAGTTTGCTAAATCCCTTGACACCGTCGGGAATGAGTGTGATGTTGTTAACGGGCAAATCGATAACTTTACTGCAAAGCAAGAAAAAATAGGAACGCTCGGAGCCAAGATTGCATCGACTTTTAAGGGAATCGGGTCTGCTATTGCAAGTATGGCCGTATCGATGGTCGCAGCTGTGGCTATTCAGACTATACTAACCGGTCTTATGAGTACTATTGATAAAACAGTGATGTCCGCACAAGAAGCAGCCGAAATAACCCAAAATGCATTGAGCAACTACGACAGCGCCAAATCATCTATCGAGGGCAATATTACGTCAGTCGAAAATCTCAAAGATCGATTCGCAGAATTGTCCAAGGGCGTAACAGACAACGGCAAAAATATTTCTCTGGCTGCCGATGAATATCAAGAATACCAAGATATTGTTTCTCAACTTGTTGGGATCAATCCATCATTAGTGAAGGGTTATAACGATGAGCAACAAGCTATCTTGGATAAAAATTCTGCTATCGAGAAAACAATCGCATTACTCGAGAAGCAGCAGAGACAGGAAGCGCGAGATGCCGTATATGGTGGGTCATCAGAGAATGACGGTCATAAGAAGAATTATGAAGCTGCCTATAAAGACTTCCAAGAACAATATAAAACAGCACAGGAAGGCGTAAAAAGTGTCGATAATGACATCTTTAATTATTTATCTCGGGTTCAAACTGCTTTGTCTAAAAACGGCGGCCGAGATATTAAGAATTTCAATAAGTTAATTTCCGACACTATTGGTATGACTTACGATGAGTACGCTGACAAAATCAATAAAGAAACCAATGGTTCTAAAAGTGTTACTTGGCTTGATTATATTCGCGATAATTCCGAAGTTCTTGGAAAGAATTTTGATAATATTCTCGGTGAGTTAAATCAAATGCGTGGCATGACAGGCGATTTATCGGCAGATGGCGAAAGTTTAGCAAATGCTTGGCACTCTGCTTCTGAGAGTGTAGATGCGAGTAGCTCCGAGGTCAAGCAGATGATGCAAGCGTCTCTTGAGGCCAATAAACTCTATTACGAATTAGATGATCAGCAGAAAACATTTTTATCACAATACGCGGACAGCATTAGTTCTGACGCACTTTATGACGCAAATAATCCCGATGCGCCGTTAAGATATGCGAATGCGATGCTTCAAGTTGTTAAAAACACCGAAGCAGGGAAAAAGGCTATTTCTGATTATTATAAGATTCAAGAAGAACAGGACTCGATGCCTTACGATAAATATGTTGCAAAAATGTCAACAGCGATGGAGGCTGTTCGCGCAGAATTATCGAAACGATTAACTCCTGAAGAAATGAACGCAATTGATTTGTCTGAGGCTTTCGGATTAAAACAATTCCAGTCAGACATGTATCAAATGCGAGAGACCATCCGGAGTAATTTCAAAGAGGCTCTAAGCGGCTCAGATATTGAAGGTTCTTCCGTAGACGAGCTTATCAAGGACTTCAACCTCGAGAAATTGTCAAAGAATCAACTTTCCGCTCTCAATTCTGCTCTGGTTGATACTGGCGATCATGCTTCGGAATTTGCCGCTCGATTGGCTGCTCTTGCTCAAGTTGGCGCTTTACCTGAAGCTCTGGATGCGATTTCAAATTCCCTGAGCAAACAAACTGACTCTCTTAATACGGTTTCTGATGCTCTTGCAAATTATGAAACCTCTATGGAAGGGATTACCGACCATGTACAAGATCACGAGAGTATGGTTTCAATCTACGATGATTTTGCAGAATCAGTAAATAAAGGGCAAATTAACACAGAGGAAGCTCGCAAACAAATGGAGCTTCTCATCGGCAAGGTTGTTAGCCTGCAAGAAGCGAAGCAGTGGGTTAAGGACAATGAGGGTCTCTTCTTAACAGGCACAGATGAGGATAATGTCGGTCAAGATCTGACCGGAACGCTTAATACCCTTCATAAGAAGTACAACGAACTCAGCGCTGACAAGAAAAAAGTCGTCGATGGACTAATGGACGTAGATTGGAACACCGGTTCCATGCAAGTTGCGCAGCATGATGTTGTCGCCCTGGCCGACGCTTTTGGCATTTCGGCGGCCTCTTTGCAGCAGTCTCTCGATTTAATCTCCACATATTCGGATTATGTTCCGAAAACAGTTAGTTCGGTTACATCAAGTATCCAGACGCTGAACGATGACACCTATCGTATTAAACAATCTGTTTCTGCGGCTGATCGGTCGTCCACAAAAGCATGGGAACACATGAGTGAAAGTGCGAAAATTGCACTCGAGTCTCTGACTGAAGGCACGGATATTGATGTCAAGGAAATATCTGTAGATGAGCTCGACACGCTTGTAGCTGCCATGAATAAGTTCAAGGCAAGCATAGGCGGAGAGACTCCGACTTTTGATGGTCTGAAAGCATCTCTTGAAAGCGTGAAAACCGCTTCGGGCGAAGCTGCCGCTAGTGTTGAACGTCTTGATAATGGCGGCTGGTCTATCAATGTGAGCAACTTGGATGCTTTTGCAAGCAGTCTTGGTGTTACAAAAGAACAGGCGCAAATTGTGTTGAGTACGATGGCGCAGATTCAAGATGAGGCTGGAAATCCGGTACAGCTTACTATTGAAGGGAATACTGTAGAAGCTGCCGCAAAAGTCAATGCGGTGGATGAAGCACTTAAACCTATCGAAAAAGAACGCCATGTCAATGTAAATACTTCGGAAGCCAACAGTAAGATTTTATACACAGTTGGGTTAATGAGTGGTATTCACGATAAGAGTGTGACCATTCGCGTAAACACAGTCCAGACAACCAGAACCGAAGCTCAGACCAAGGCTGACATTCATAGTCGCCGTGAGGGGAATAAAAAGCAAGACTTCACCGGACATGTTGGCAAAATGACTCAGTACGCATCTGGCGGCGACGCTGTCGGCGGCAAAACGCTTGTCGGCGAACTTGGCCCTGAGCAGTGGATTTCTCGGGACGGCGAGCATAGTAAATTTGTTGGCTTGCATGGAATGGAAGTCATCAACACTAAGCCCGGTGACGCGATTGTTCCTGCCAATCTAACTGCTGGTCTGATGCACGGTGGTATTCCCCATCAAGCATATAATACTTGGGGCGGCGTTAGCGCAAGTAACCCTTTGAGTAATTTGAACTATGGTACAGGCGGTAAATTCAGAAACTGGACATCTTCCAGTTCCTCTAAAAAATCTAATGCCACCGTCAAAGTCTCTGCTGATACCTCTCAGCTTTCAGATTCTGCGAAGGAAGCTCTTGATAAGATCAAAGAAGAAGTCGAGGACATCATCGACCAGATTGAGCACAAGATCTACCTCGTCGAAAAGCAGCGTGGCGATCCGATGCAGATTGTCGCTTATTATAAGCAGATTCAAGCTGAAGCCAAGAAGGCTGCCGACAGATTCCGTGCTCAAGGGCAAAAAGACTCGTCAGAGTATGTGCGCAACATGCAAAAACAGTGGAAACAACTACCACCTGCGTTCATAAAGAGCGTAGAGTGCGTTTTTTTAACGCCAAAATCTATTGAATTGCTGGAAACCCCTAAAGCTATCTGAACGACAGCGTAAAACTGAAATACGTTTAAGCGCGACCGTTGCGAAAGTAGAAAGAATCAGATAGATGGCATAAGGTTAAATCCTAAGTGCTATCCCCCAATGGGCAATCAGCAGCCAAGCCTCGAATAGAGGAAGGTTCAACGACTAAATGTAGGGACAAGCGTCCCGAAGTGGTAGATACCTATTTACAGGTAGTGATATAGTCTCCTCTGCATAGAAATATGCAGGAGTTCATTAGAGAACCGGCGCGTCGTAGCGAAACGCGTTGAAGACGAATGCTTAACTAATATGTAAAGGAGGTGAATTTGTGATGAAGAAAAATTATGACGTTCCGGGCGTTTACGAAATTGTAAATATCAAAAATCATAAGCGGTATATCGGAGAAAGTATCCATTGTTTAATGAGATGGGGCCAACATCGAAACAATTTGCGCAAGAATAAGCATCCAAACTGTCATTTGCAGAGGGCATGGAATATTTATGGCGAAAACTCATTTGAATTTCACGTTCTCGAGATTTGCAATATTGACTTTCTGACTGAAAGAGAAATATTTTGGATTGCACATTACGACTCCATGAAGCAAGGATATAATCAAACCGCAGGTGGTGACCAAACACCTCTGGTTCAATTTTCAGAGGAAAGAAGTCGCAAAATTAGCCAATCCATGACTGGCCGAAAATTTCCACAAAACAGCGGAGATAATTCTGCTAAAGCAAGAAAGATTATCTGCATTAACGACGGCCGGCAATTCGGCAGCATTAAATCCGCAGCGAAAGAATATGACATTCCAGATTATACTGTTTCTCGCTCAGTAAGAGAACATACGGCAGCAGGTGCAGATAATCTGGTTTTTGTTTATGCAGAGGACTATTCTATACTGTCAGAGGAAGATATTCAGGAGATGATATTCCAGGCGGAGGGTACAAAAAAATGGTTCTTTACAGGCAAAGAAGTCATTCGGCTGAACGACCAAAAGATTTTCTATAATGCTTCTTATGCTGCAAAAGAGTTGGGAATAAATCACAGCAATTTATCCGCTTGTTGCAAAGGGCGTCAATATTCTTGTGGTAGAGATGAAAACGGCATACCTTATGTCTGGATGTACTTAAAGGATTATGAGAACACAGCTGAAGCTGATGTAAAAGACAGGCTCCAGCAAGCAATGGCTCGCGCCAAACGAGACCGCGTTGTGTGCATAAATACTGGCGAAGTATATCTGAATTCATCTATTGCCGCAACCGAAAACAACATATCTTACGCTCGAATGCTTGATCATTTGGCTGGTAAGAAACCTTACGCTGGTATTTCCCTCATCACGAATGAACCTCTGACGTGGAAACGCATTAGTTAAACATTCATAGGTGGGAAGCGCATGACAGCATCATCGACACGATGAAGGACATGTACGACAAGATCACGTCGGAACATGAAAATGCTATCAAGCTGGCCGAGCGAAGCCTTGACCGCCTGCTCGACACTGACAAGCTCGAGCGCTCCTTCACTCGTGCTCAGCGTAAGATTTTCAATTCGGCAAAGCTGTCGCAGAACATCCTGAACGGTGTCGCAAAGAAGGGGAATCCTCTGGCGGGCATCTTCAGCGGCATTGCAGACAGCTTCGAAACCAAGACTGTTGATACTATCTTCTCGTCTATCGATGGAGATGCAATTGAGTCTACTCTCAACGGCATCATTGACCATTATCGCGAGGCTCAGAAGAACCTGCACAAGGAAGCGCAGTATTACCGCGGCATGGGATATTCCGATCTCAGTGACGAAGTGGCCGACCTCTCCGATCAGTGGTGGGAGTATGAAGACGCTGTTAAGGATATTAAGCAGAAAGTCATCGACTATCTCTCTGATATCGTTGATGCGGCAAGCGAATCTGTTGATACGATTCAGGACGTTCTCGACACGTTCAAGAAGGCCGCCGAGGAATACTCGACAAATGGTGGTTTCATCTCCGTCGATACCTTCCAAGAAATCTCCAAACTCGGCGTCGAATACATGGGATACCTCAAAGACGAGAACGGGCTTCTGACCATCAATGAGGAAATGATCAACCGTGTTATCAAAGCTAAGACTGATCAGATGGCTTTGGAAAGCGCCTCCGCTTATGTGGAGCGTCTGCGTATGGCTCTGCAGGAGAACGACGTTGTTTCTCTGAATAATCTGCTGAACGCAACGGCCGACCTTACTGAGGTTCAGTGGGGTTCCGTATACGCACAGCTTGCTATGCTTGACCTTACCGAGGAGGGTTATGCGCAGGCTGTTAAGAATGTAGACGCATACCGCAGTATTCTGTCCAACGTAAAGTCCGGTGTCGGAATTGACTTTGATGATTCTAAGGATAGCGTTGACGCGCTGTTCAAGTACGTCGAAGACATGATTCGAGACGAAATTGACCAGCAGGTTGACGCTCTGGAAGAGCTGAAGGATAAGTATAGCGAGATCATCGACAAGAAAAAGGAAAGCCTGCAACTCTCCAAGGACGAAGCCGACTATCAGGACGAGGTAGCCGACAAGGTCAAGGAAATGGCAAAGCTCCAAGAGAAGATCAACGCTCTGTCACTGGACGACAGTCGTGAATCTATCGCTAAACGAAAAGATCTTGAAGAGCAGCTCGCCGATCTCCAAAAAGAACTTGGCGAGACCCAAGCAAATGAGGCTTACGACCGTCAAACCGATAATCTCGACAAGCTGCAGGAGGCTTACGAGAAGGAAAAGGACGCCGAGATCAAGAAACTGCAGGATTCGATTTCATCGGAGGAAAAACTCTACCAAATGGCTCGAAAGAGAATACAGGATGGTTGGGCAACACTTTACGATGATTTAATTGAATATAACACGCGTGCGGGGTCGGACATCAACGCCAAGGTGACACAAGCATGGCAAGACGCCCAAAAGGCTATGGAGAAGTACAATGCCACTTACCTCGAAGTCTATGATCGTCTTGGTGAGAATGGCTCCAATTCTTCTTCCAACGGTTCTAACTCCAATACCATTGGCGACTCGAATAAATACGGGACAAGTGATGCAGAAGCAGCCGATATTAAGTATATCGTCGGACAAATGAAGAAAAATAGTGACAAATGGTCGAAGAACATGACAAAAGACCAGAAAGACGAGCTTAATAAAAAGAATTGGGATTGGTCTAAGCAACTCAATAGTAAGTACGACCTTGGTGTTTATTACGATGGTAGCACTGGTATCTGGTACGATAAAGACCATGATAACATTTACAGCAAATATCTTGGTAAACTTCATTCCGGCGGTGTTGTCGGCGATTTTTCTACTTTGCGTCAAGACGAGATGATAGCGACTCTGCAGAAGGGCGAAATCGTGCTCGACAAGCCCAAACAGCAGTCGCTCGACTCCATTCTCAAAGTAATGTCCGCCATCACCAGCGGTTTGTCCGCTTCTACCCTGCCCGACCTGTCCAAGACCGCTCAGATGCCTGTTTCCGGCGTAAACCGTGAAGTTATCACGATTCCGCGTGAGAACATCACGAACGTTACCTTCGGCGACACAATCATCAAGGGTGCGGACGGAGACACGGTTAAGCAGCATGAAGCTGTATCCCGCCGCATGGTAAACGACATTATCGAAGTTCTCAAAATTAAAAAATAATGGCCGGCGCGGCATGGAAACATGCCGCGCCTTTCTATAGGAGGTGCTTAACCTGTTTAACACCTACGAATTCACGTTCGCCGGAGAGTCGTCTCTGGCATATAACCTTTTTATCTGTGATCTGGACAGCAAAAGCAACGAAGACACGGCGTTTGGCAACGAAGCCAGCATCATCGAAACAAGAACGACCGGCCGCGTTCAGCCAATTCATCAAGGCGTAAACTACCATGAGAAGCCTCTGGAGTTTAACCTTGTCTTTGGTTCGGAAACGCCACTTGACCGTTACGATTTTCAAGAGGTTCAACTCTGGCTGACCGGCTATCAGGAATACCAGTGGCTCTCCATCTGTCAGCCTGACATGGAAGACTATCAGTATCGCTGCCTGATTACAAACCTCGAGCCAATCTCTGTTGGCTGGCTGCCATTCGCATTTGAGGCTACGGTCACCTGCGACTGCCCGTATGCTTACGGCTTTCCTTTCACGGAGACATACGAAGTGGTCGGCGAAACTGAAATCGTCTTTCGGAACAACAGCTCTGTTCGGGAGTATATCAAGCCCGTGCTGACCATTGAACCGACGGCGGCTGACTTCTCTATCGTAAACGCTGATGACAATGGGCGCGAGTTTAAGCTGACGGGCATACCCGCGGCTGACTCTATCATTACAGTGGATAACAACGCCGGCATCATCACCGAATCCCACGATACAAACCTGTATGATAAGTTCAATATGAATTTTTTCCGGCTGGTTCGCGGTGATAATCACCTGAAAATCACTGGCAGCGGCAAGCTCACAATCAGCGGCAGAATGCTGTTCAACGTGGGCGCATAAAGGAGGTCTGTGTATGTATCTCGATTATACGCAAATCGCCTTTGACAAATTTGGTCGGCCGGAACCGCCTACACTGCTGCTCCAAACGGCTGACGAGCGCACGATTGGCACGCTGCCCAACGTGGCGAATCTGAAAATCACAGTTAATTTTTCCGAAACAAGCGAAATCTCTTTTGACCTGCCCGCCTATTCTGACGGCGTGCCGACGCCGCTTTATGATAAAGTGGTCGGCTACAAGGTGATTCGCACCGAACATTATGGCATCTTTCTGCTGATGAAGCCGGAAATCTCCGGTGACGGTATCGAAGAGATTAAGTCGGTGACCGGCTACTCTCTGGAGAAGAAGCTGGAGAACAAGCAGTTCTTCCTCGAGGAGGGCACATTTAACTTCTGGAATCCCGCAACGCCGGATGATACTATTCTGGGGCGAATTCTGGAAGTATCCCCCGGTTGGAAGGCAGGATATGTTGCGCCGTCTTTGATTGGACGTTACCGCACGTTCGACCAGTATGATGACTACGCGCTGAGTTTTCTGTATGATGACGCAATGGATACGTTTCGCTGCGTGGTTGTATTCGACGTGTATAATAAGACGATCAACGCCTATGATGCGGACGATGATGTGTCTACCCTGCCGATTTACCTCGGGTTCGACAACCTCGTGACCGACCTTGATATCACAGAACTGACTGATGAGTTAGTAACTGCTATGACACCAAGCGGTGCGGACGACCTTGACATACGACAAGTAAACCCGACCGGCACGAACTGGATTTACGACATCTCGTACTTTATCGAGAATGGCGATATTCCCTCTGCTCTGGCTGAAAAATGGACAGAGTGGCAGAAAAGCGTGCTGAACCGTCAGGAATACTACAAGGGATTGGTCGGACTGCGAGCTTCTGCAACAGCGCGGCTGCTCTCCGAACAAGCCAAACTGGTTGACCGAAAAGCCGAATTGGACGACCTGACGAATCAGCAGTCTGTAACCATTCAGGCTCTGGCTCTGGAAACGACCGCGGACGGTAAGGCTTCGCAGCAGAAAAAGCTCGACGAGATCAACGCCAACATGGAGAAGAAAAAGAAAGAGGTCGCCGACCAAGAAGCTGTGGTAGCAGATATCAAGACCACGCTCGACGCTTCCAACCCCGACTCCTATCCAGCGCAAATCAAAGCCGTGAATGACGAGCTGAAGCTGACGGCTTTCTTTACCGCAGACGAATATGCTTTGTTGCGGCACTACTTTATCGAGCAGCCGCTTTCGGATGATACCTTTGTCGCTTCCGATGTTGATACCGCTGTGACCGGTGAGAGCTCCAAGGTGACGAATGGCGCGATTGCTATTTCTAATTCTACCATCGCGCAGGTTGACTTCGGTGAGATCAAGAAGAAGATGTACACCATCGCTGGCGGCACTGCCGTGGTAACAGCGGCGAACAAAATGTCCATTTCAATTATCCGTGGTACTCTGGAACACAAGGCCGGCGACGAGTTTGTGTTCAGCCTGTACTGCGGTGAAATGAAAATCGGCGAAAAAACCGCACCAAGCGGTCTGATTACGCTGACCGGCACGCTGTCCAACCTCAAGAATGACATTCACGAGGTAAACGACAAAGAGGTCATTACCTATGAGGGCACTTCTCTGTCGTTTGATATCACGGCGGCCGACCTTTATATGACAACCAATGTGTCGGACTACCAAAAGTATTCCGTCGAGATGGAGCTTTACGACCATGCGGTCAAGACGCTCGCCGACGTTGCTTCGCCGACCTATGAGTTCAGCGTTGAAACCGGCAACTTCATCTGGGCGCAGGAGTTCGAGCCGTTCCGAAAAGGACTGGAGCTCGGCAAAGGTGTTTACCTACGTCTGCATAATGATGAGGTTATCACCCCTGTTCTGATTGGATTCGACCTCGACTTCGAGGATCAAGAGAAGCTGTCGCTCACCTTCTCCAACAGATTCAAGCGTCACGACAACGTGGCGAACCTGAAAGAGATGATTGAGAACAGCTATTCTTCAAGCCGCAGTTTTGACGCGGCGAAGTATACCTACAATCAGACGGCGAATCAGGCTTCTAAGGTTTCCGAGTTCATGAACAGTTCTCTGGACGCGGCGGTCAATTCTATTATCGGCGCAAAGAACCAGAGTGTCCGCATCGACGGTGCTGGTCTGCATATCGGCGAGCCTGACTCTCCGTATCAGATTCGCATTATCAACGGCATGATTGCCATGTCGGACGACGGATTTCAGAGCGCAAAAGTTGCCATCGGGCACTTTGCAACTGATGAACTGGGCGACCACTGGGGCGTAAATGCCGACATCATCGGCGGCAAGCTGCTTATCGGTAACGGTCTGGTAATCGAGGCTCCGAACGATGACGGCGTGATGCAGTTCAAGGTTGACGCTACCGGCGCTTGGCTGTATAACTCTACCTTTGTTTTGGCGAAGGATGGCGGCGGCAAGATTTTAATCGACCCGCGCTACGGCATTGCCTCCGGCAAGGGAGACCTGTATACAACGAACGGCACGACAGTTACCCCCTCGTTTATCGACGAGAACGGCAAGATTGTGTTCGATGACGATATCACACTGAAGGGCTTGAAGATTCCGAAGGGCACGAACTTCTACATCGACGCCAATGACGGTAAGGCTTATTTTCGTGGCAATATCTATGCCGAGGACGGCATTTTCAACGGCACCGTTTATGCTAAGGACGGCGAGTTTACCGGCAAGATTACTGCGACGAGCGGTGAATTCTCCGGCGAGCTGAAAGGTGCTTCGGGCACTTTTTCGGGTACGCTGAAGGCTGGTAAGATTGACGGCGGTATGATTTCCGGCACGATCAAGTCTGATGAAAAGACTGGAGGAGCGTTGGAAGGCGTTAGCTTGAATATCGGCAACGGGGCGTTTCAAGTAGATAGTTCTGGCAACGTAACTATTAAGAGCGGCAACATCAGCTGGGGCGCAGTTACCGGAACCGATGAGATTGACCAGAAAATCGAGAACGCACAAAATACCGCAGATTCCGCATCGAGCAAAGCCAGCTCTGCCAAGAGGGCGGCCGATTCTGCTCAAAGTGATGCTGATGATGCGAATGATGCTATTGCATCGTTAGCCAACGGTAAAAAGATTTCCGGTGTTACCGGAACATTCATCAGCGGCAACACGATTAAATCTCCAAACATCGAGGGCAATAATATTACGGTAAATGGCTACTTTCAAACGAAGTCGTCTTCAAGCACGGTTACCGGATATATGGGTGCGATGACAGGTGAAGATGTCAACGGACGAGAAACCCCGGGCGTTGGTCTTAGCGCAACCTGCACTAACGGCATTATGCAAGCGCCATACGTTATTGTAACCGACTCGGGCGTTCGTCTACAGGGTGGTGATTTATCGCTCTATGTGACAAAAGGCAGTGCTCGAATCGACACTGGGTCGAAGGTTATCGATCTTTTAAGCACAACGGCTACATTTGGATAAGAGGTGATATACGTTGGCAACTGTATCTGCTCGAAATATTACCTCGACCAGTGTTACTGTCCGCGTAACCGGAGTTAAAAGCGGAGACGAATTATATTTCTTCGTTCGTCTTCAAAGCGATTCCAGTGATGTATCCGGATATGCCTACGATAGTGCGTCCAGCACATCCGCAGAAGCCGATATTGGTGGACTGGAGCCGGGAACCAATTATCTGGCCAACGTCAGAATCAATGGGAAATGGGCTACCGCAGTTAAATTCAAAACTGACCCCGAAGAAGTTGATTTTGGAGGCGATATTGACACCAAATGCACCACAGACTCGATTTCTGCCCGATTGGTTGGTATCAACACCGACTACCCAAACAACAAGGTGAGAGTCACTTTTTATGTGGCTGGGAGCCAAGTATCATCATTTACTTTCGTCGGAGTACCGTCTTCAGGTACAACGAAATGGATGACAAAAACCGGTTTGAAACCCGGAACAAGGTATTCTGTTTCGATTGAAGCTGAAGATCTTGTGACTGGGTGGAGTAATTCTTGGAGTGACAGAGTTACTACAGACAAGATACTCGTTTCTGCATGGAGCTGGTCTTCATCCAACGGTACTGCATCAGCTTCTCAAACTAAAGCTGCTTATACTGCTTTAACCAATAATGGCTCCACTTCGGATTTTTCATATCTTGTGTGGAACGATATGTGCAGCAAAGTTATCGAAATTGAAAATGCGGCTGGTCTTACTTGGAGCACCAAATACGCATCATACGCGGATACCAAAATGTCATCTTCTGACAAGGTGCTGACCGCAACCCGGTTCAATTCACTTCGCTATAATATCGGCCGCAGTTACTCTACCGGTATTAACGAGGTTGCCTCAGGCGACACTGTGTATGCTTGGTACTTTACCACGCTCGCCAGATGTATGAATGAGTGGATAGATCAAATCTAAAGGAGCACACATGACAAAAGAAATTCTCGCGGAAGTAGCGCAGATTCACAATCGTCTGGCGGAAATCTCAGTCCGCGGCGATGATGCTATCCGCATGGCAGAAGTGCTGACGCGCTGCCGAAATCTCGCACAGCAACTCTCAAACCTCGCAGAAGAGGACAACTCTGCGGACTAAGAAAGGCGGTGAACTTATGTCGCTTTGCGACCAATCGCCCTATCAGCTGCCGACCGTCACATTTGTTGGCGGTGCAACACAGCAGCTGGCGTTCCATACCTACTTTGAGGACAACGGCCGCCCGCTCAGCATGAGAGGCTGCACCGGCTACTTTTCTGTAGCTGAGTATCTGAATAAATCTTCCCCGCTGATTACCAAAACGATGGATATCATCGAGAGCAAAACCGACGCGACAGACAACATTCTTCGCGTCGAACTCGAGCCATCTGACACGGTCAATCTGGCGGGGAAATTTATTTATCAGGTCACGATCAAAGGCTCCGAGGGAGATGTGGACATCCCCTATCAGGGCATCATGTATGTGACGCGCAATATTGACAAACCAATCATTAAGAAATAAGGAGGAAAGGCATGAATACTAAGTATTTTCTGAACCTTGTAGCGGGCAATGTATTCCGTTCCAAGGAGACGCCGGCTATTCCGACGAAGTATTACATCGGCCTGAGCAAGACCGAGCCCAATGAGACCGGCGGCAATGTAACAGAGCCGGAGACTGCAGCAGGCTACGCTCGTGTTGAGCTGAACAGTCTGGGTGAGCCGGTTGACGGTCTGGTAACCAACCAGCAGGCAATCAATTTCAACGAGTCTACCAGCGGCTGGGGCACTGTTACCCACTTTGTTGTATATGATTCCAACGAGGCCGGCGCGGGCAATCTGCTGATGTACGGCGAACTGACTACGCCGAGAACGGTCGAGACGGCTACCATCATGACCATCAAGGAGAATTACCTCAAGCTGTCCGTTCAGAACCCGACCGCCTAAGTTTAAGATAAGGGGACAAGCATGAAGGATTATAAACTCTATCTTCGTGACCGGCTGATTGACATTGATCTGGTCACCAAGTCTCGTTACACCGAATGTGACCTGACGATATCCTCTATCCCCTTCCGTGAATATGTCGGCGAGGTATATGACGCAATCATCGTAGACAGCCATGTGGTCGATACTTATCTGACCGGCCTTTTCTCTGTAGATGAAGGCGTGGTTATCCATTCGGAGATTGACCAGATTCTGCGACACGTTATGGAACGCGGCATGAACGCGCTTGTTATTGACAGCAAGGCGGAGCTCACCTCTCACAAAATTCTGAGCTCCTTCCCTAACGCGCTCACAATTCACAGCGAGCCGACCGAGCTGCACGCTGAGACCTTCGAACAGGCTGATGACGTTGTTGTTCTGGCAGTAGACAAGTTGAATATGGAAGTACGCAAAAAGCTCTCCGGCACGGAGAATGGTTTGGAGATTCAGACCACTGCGCAGGAGATTAAGCAGGCGCTTGAAAAAGCGACCGGCGCACTTCCCTTCTCCGCAGAAGTTCAGCAGACTTGGAGCCACAAATTCGATAAAGCCGAGAACGCATTGCATTTTCAGGCAGAATTGCAAAGTTTATGCTATCAGCTTTTCTCTGATGGCGGCATGACAGCGATGGAGCCTTACGCGGCACCGCTGCAGGTGGATATTCTTTATTCTCTGGGCGGCGGCGCTTCTTCTTTCGCTCTTGATTCTACAGTTGTAGAAATAGCAAAGAATAGTTTCCTGCAGACCGAGGCTTCCGTAATTCCAGTCGCGTTCCCGGTTCAGTTTTTACTGACCTATACCGTAGGTGCAGAGGCTCAGACAGTAGTTTCTGCGGCAGTTACCAATCTGTGCTACAACTACTTCTCCGGCGGCAGCTCCGGTATGGAGATCACAGCGAAGCTCGGCGAGCTTGAGGAACACTTCCCGCTCGGCGGCTTTGAAAATGCTGTCCAGATAGAGAATACGGCCGCCGGACATTTTCTGCTCGAAAAGAGAGAACACGCTGATTCCGATAGTGTTATCGCGGCTGCGTGTGACGCGGCGTTGATTGGTTCTTCTCCTGAGCTAGCTTCTGTTATGGTACTTGGCTGTGCGATTGAGGAGTTCATCCGAAGATATCGGCTGCTATCCGAGGTCGATGATGAATCTCTGGCTGACATAGACACGATGACGCTCGACAACTTAGATTATGTGGTTTTGTAAGAAAGGCGGTGTGAGATGAGCAAAACACCTAACTACGACCTGTTCGTCACAGATGATGCAGGGACTAAGTTCAAGGACTGGCGCGAACAGATGGCGTCCGAGTCCAATTCCAATATGGTGAAGATCGACGCCGCCCTTTCCGGAAAGGCTGAGCAAAGCCGTTCGGTCGAAATTACGCTGACGGCTGATGGCTGGACAGGTGACGCCGCGCCATTTTCGCAACAGGTTGCAATAGCAAATCTGAAGGCTGATACCAATGGCTCTATTGCGATTGCAAGCGGCGCGACGGCGGATCAGCGTGCGGCTGTCCGCAAGGCTCAGCTTTCGATTGCGGCGCAGGCTGATGGATTGCTTACTCTGAACTGCGACGGCAAGAAGCCCACGGTGGATATTCCTGCTGTGGTTGTTATTTTAGGTTAAGGAGGTAGAAATATGCCTATTATTTCGGCATTTCCGACGGGCGAAAGCACCGTCGATTATACTGGCCCTAAATCCGGTTTGCCATCGCTGGAAGAGGGCAAGGTTGCGTATGTAACCGATGAAAAGCGGCTGTATACCGGCAACGCTGATGGCACAAATACGCAGGTTCCGAATGAAGAAGATGTATCGAACGCTGTGAGCGGACATGATTCTGATGAGAATGCGCACGCGGATAAATTTGCAAAGTATTTACCGCTTAAAGGCGGTACAATGACAGGAAGCATTATCGCTCCAAGTAACACCTCTGCTATCCGAAATTCTACTAATTCCAGCAGAGTGTCGATACATGATGAAACAGCCGGACTTGCTTCGGGAACAGTATCAGTATTGTGTAATTCAAGTAATTCTGATAACCCCAATCTTACACTATCGGCGGGTTCAACTAATCTTTATGTGTCAGATGCCAATGGTACGGTTCAGATGACTCGTACAAAAGACATTACTCATGACAATGATATTACCGACAAAAAATATGTTGATTCTGCTATTCAGGCGGCCATTCAAAACACTTGGGAGGCGAGCTATTGATGGGCGTTCAGGAGACTAATTTTAAAGCTATCGCCGACGCCATCAAAGCTAAAACCGGCGAGACCGGCAACATCAAAGCGTCGGAATTCGCAAGTAAGATCAGTGCTATCGAGACCGGTATTGACACCTCTGATGCGACGGCAACAGCGGGTGATGTTGTTGCTGGACAAACCGGATATGCCAATGGCGAGAAAGTTACTGGTATGTTGGTTACCATCAAGAAACCGAAGTGGACTCAGGCTACATTGCCGGCTAGTGAGGATTGGCCTTCAGTTTGCTATGGTAACGGTAAGTTCGTAGCTGTGGCTTCGTATAGCAACATCGCCGCTTACTCTAC